>Ga0224501_10000795_pt1 | contig 24466 bp, 28 predicted proteins | sample SF_Oct11_sed_USG_4_FD_169105 | JGI IMG/M metagenome (GOLD analysis project Ga0224501, IMG submission 169105) | Sediment microbial communities from San Francisco Bay, California, United States - SF_Oct11_sed_USGS_8_1 | ecosystem: Environmental > Aquatic > Marine > Sediment | place: USA... | reverse complement strand
TTCCTAACGAAAACCCCAAGAGCCTATTTTCAGTTATCGAAAAGAACGCATGCTACTTCTCGTTAGAGATTATACACGCACGATGCTTGTCGCTGCCAAACACTACGGACCTCTTCAATGCGCGCGCTTCTGGTTCAAATGTGTGTCAATTTTCTGTATGCGTTAACTATTATTAATGAGGGGCACGCAGTTGCGCGTTGGGCGTTTCTCATGTCTCTTGAGGTCCAAAATATAATGGTAAGTAATATAATTACTGTGGAAGCGAACGCTTTGGTAATGGATGCTGTGAAAATCATGAATAAGCATGGGATAGGATGTTTAGTTGTGATGGAAAATGAAAACCCTATTGGAATCATGACTGAAAGGGATTTGCTGAAAAGGGTTCTTGCCGAGTCTAAGAACCCAAAGAAGATTAGGGTTCAAGAGATAATGTCGAAGCCTCTAATTGTTGGAAAGCCAAATCTAGAAGTCCAGAAAGTTATCGAGCTCATGTTTGACAGGAAGATTAAGAAGATTCCCATAGTTGAGGATGGAAAGCTTCTGGGCTTAGTGACTTTTACAGACCTCGTCAGCTTTCAACCCACACTTATAAGGGTGGTCAAACAGCTTACGCACCCACATTCATGGAAGAAAGCAGAAGAAGAGATAACCCCACCGTAACCATTAACGACATATTTGGAACTCTGGAATCTAGGGTCAGTGTGCGCGCGCGTTCTTAGCATACATCACGATTTTATGGGGTTCATAGAAGAACAAGCTCGTTATTGCACACTGTTGAGAATGTTAAATGTGACAGTAGAATCTCATTTCTTCTGCAATATCAAAACAAACAACTATAAAAAAATACCAGTAACAGAGAATGTTGTCTAAATGAAAAAGAAGGATTGAAGCGTTTTTCAACGCTTATTCTTGCGCTTAGGTCGTCTCTTCTTCGATCGAGGCTTCTTCGGGGGTTTCTTCTTGGACTTCCAATGTGGCTTCTGGCGCATCTTCCGATATTTCTGGAGCCTCTGCATCTTCTGATAGCGGCGACTCTTCGCTACGAAAGGACTCCTCCACCTCTTCCACTGGAGTCTCTACATTCTCTTCTTGCTCAGAAACCGTCTCCATTGAAACTTCAGGCTCTTCTTCAACTGTAGGTTGCTCTTCTAAGGTTGTTTCTATCGAAGTTGTGGTCTCGGTGTCCATGACTATTTCAAGCCGTTTCTCAGCGTCTGGTTCCACTAGAGTTGTTTCTTCTTCATCTTGCAGCGGCGGCGGGGGTGGAAGATCAAGACTTTGTTCGCTGAGGTTGGAGATTGCATCCTTAATCTCGTTAAGTTCCTGTCTCGTTGTCTCCAATCCCAATGAAAGTACGTTACATTCACGACCGTATGCTTCTTCTTCAATTTCTCCAGAGACGTGTCGAATTTCAGAGTTTACGAGCAGAAACTCCAAAGTTTTCATTTGCTGCTCCAGTTCATTTGTCTTAGTTCTCATCTTTTCAACTAAAGTATTCTGTTTTGCTTCAATTTCAGCTATGGCTTCGGCAATCTCATTGGTAAACGAATCGTAAGTGGGCTGCGAGACTTTGCCTTCGTCAAGTAACTTGGTTAAAGCTTGTTTCTTTTTCTTTGCAAGCTCTAATTCGCCGTTTATTTTCTCTAATGAATACTTCCATGAAATCAATTGCTTACACCGTGCCTTAGTTAACGTTAAGACTCAAAATAACCTTTAAATAGGTAAACTTTGGTAAAAATGGCGGAATTGCTGGCTGTTATTGACAGAAAAGCCTAAAATGAAGGATTTCATTATAACATGTAAATATATTGCAAGATGTTAGGTTGCAACGAATGTATTTATAAGGAGAACTCTTGCAACATCTAGGTTATTTATTCCTAATTCCAGAACTTATTATTTCTGTCACAACTATCGTTAAGTCCGACTCGGATTCTTGTTTAATTTTGTTTTAACTTCCTATTCGAAATTAGATTACAATTTAAACATATAAATCCGACTAGAGGTGTTATAATGTGATTAAACATGGTAACGATCGGGAGTGGTGTAGTGGAGACCGGAATCCTTAAGAAAATGCATGAACGAATCATCAAAAATTTCATGAACATAATAATCCTCGCCAAACTGAGAAACGGTGCGTTAAGCGGATATGACGTAATTTCCTTCATCCACAACAAATTTCATCTTCTAGTGAGCTCTGGAACAGTCTATTCGCTCTTGTATTCTCGGGAAAGAAAACGGTTTAATAGAGGAAAGATGGAACGATAGAAAACGAGTATATAAACTGACGGAAAAGAGTGAAAAGACTATAAAGGCAATTTTAAACGCCAACGACAAAATTCAATGCTTCTTAACACAGCTTCTAAAGTCAAACAAGTGGAGCACAAAGTAGTCACTAATTTATTTCTCTTTTGTGAGTTTTGGCAAAAGCTGCTCTACAGAATTCTTTACTTTGTTCCACTCGTTCATTCCCTTAATGTGAAACTTGTGTTTTCTTTTCCATTTTCCGTCTCTAAATTGCCACATGTACATGGCAATGGAACGTTTCCCGTAAGATTCAATGACCACTATGGCTTCCCACCATTTGGCACTTTTAAAAATAGTCACGTAGTCGATTACTTTATAAAATTCTGAAATAGGCAATTTTTCAGATGGTTGTTTAACCATCTTTTCCTCTGTAGTTCCCGTCATACAATCACTTCTCACAAAGGTAAACGCAACTTCAAATTTAAGACCTTCTAAAGCACAAACTTTGTCTTATAAGGTTTTAGAGTTCAATGTTCGACACAAGGGCTATGATCTGGAGAAAAAGACATATAAGTTAAAAGAAAGGTTATGAGGCTAAGCTCAGATTACCGTTAAATACATGATTAAATCGTTAGTTTGGTGAACACTGTGATTAGAAGAGAAGATATGCAAGAAGTTGCCAAGGGCTATAAACAACCGATTCCTTTGATTTTAGGCTCTCATTCTGCATTAGATGCGGCTGCTGGAGCTCGAAATTATCATTTAAGGCGCATTATATACACGACGCCTGAAAGAGCTAACATATATGTTCAAAACCCGATAGTTGGACGTGACAAACCAATTAGAGATTTGCCTGCCCGCGTAAGAGATGATATAATAGTAAGGAGTGACCCGAAAGATATCGATAAGGCGGCTTCGTGGGACCAATGTATACTGGTTTTGGACAACTACAAGGATATTTTGAAGTATACTGATGTGATGCGTGATTTGGAATGTATACAGATTCCAAATAGAGCCTTTTCTGTGTATGTGGGCGGCGAAGCTTGTAAAAAGATTGAAGATGACTTTGATGTCCCAATAATTGGAACTCGTAGTTTGTTGAAAATTGAAAACAGGGAAGAAGTGGAAGAGAACTATTATTGGTATTTGGAGCAAGCTGGAATTCCCCATCCCGAAGAGTTTCTGTTCGATGTCAAAAATGACCAGACTGGAATCAGGTTTAAGACAGCTGTTGAAAGGCCTTTAGTTTTGAAAGTTCCCCACAAGTCTCGGCGGTTGGAGAGAGGCTTCATCTTCGCTGCCAACAGTGCTGACATGGAAGAAAAAGTTGAGAGTTATATAAAAACAGGAATTATCGATCCTAAGGACTTGACTGTTGGTAGAGCTGAGGAATATGTTCCAGGTGTTACGGCGAATTTCAATTTCTTTTACTCTCCTGTGTATGCGAAGGAGGATTGGGGGGAGTTAGAAAGATATTTGATGAGTGCGAAGGGGATAAGTCGGGAAAGGGCGAGGATATGGCTGGCAAACGAGTTTATGTCGATAGATGAGAGAAGAGAGGCTACTCATGACGGCGTTATAAGAATGGGTGCGGAGTTGCAGCTAAAAGTGAACTGGGCAAAAACACCCTATCCAAGAACTTTTGAAGTCACGGCGCATCTTCCGATAAGTTTGAGAGAATCTCTTATCAGAAAAATACATCCAATTGCGGACATGTTCCTCGAAAAAACGATAGAAGTCGACCCGCCTGGAATGATCGGCGCGTATTGTATACAGACATTGATAACTTTCAAAGAATTACATAGTGGCGACCCGGATTTCAAGTGGGTCAAAAAAGTTGGTCACGGATTGTACGATGTCCCGGAAGGTGACATTTTGTTTGATCACGTTCCAAAAGTGCAGGACGTTGCAACGAGACATGGAGGAGGAACTAATACTCACATGGGAATCGGAGCACAATACTCGAACGCTAAATACATACGCAACATGAGCATGGGAGACAGAATAGCCCTAGAGATAGTTAATGCGCGAGAAAGAAGAATGCTCCACGAAATCGTAACTTAGTAAAGAAATGGACAACTCAGAAGAACAGGTAAAGACTAGATTTCCGGAAACGTAAATGCACTATATTGCGTAGATTAATTTGAGATAATGTTGTTGGCGCCGGGGGCGGGATTCGAACCCCCACCACAGTGGAGATATCTCCCGCATTTTCCCCTTTTTTCCTGAAGATACGTCCACGAATTAGGGTTTGCTTGTAACAAATCTCTTTTTGTCTTTTTTACATAGTATTTGGATGACATCCCGTCCCAATTTGGCAACCACAGGTAGTGTATTACCAGGCGAGACCCATTGACTAATTAGATAGAAATTCTCAAGCCCAGGCAAGGTCTTTTCCATCATCATTCCATATGCGCGCGCGCCGAATTCAAATAGCTAAGCCATGTTAAACCCAAAAAGCTTAAATGTCGCATGTGATATTTCCACTGACATCGCTGGTGATAGCATGAATGAACACATGATGAAGCGAGCTGCAGGCGCTCCAAGAGGACTTCTCAGATTCTTGGTCCTAAAAATGCTGACAGAGAAACCCATGTCAGGGGCGAAGATTGTCGAGTGCATCGAAAAGGAGACAAGGGGAAGATGGAAGCCAGGCCCAGGATCAATTTATCCACTTCTCGCTTGGCTACGCGAAAAGAGCTACACCAAAGAATTACCCAGAGAAGAAGTTGGAGTAAAAAATTACGTGCTCACAGAGAAAGGCAAAGATTTCTTCAAAAAACAAGTAAAGCTTGGACAACAATTCTTAAAGAAACTAGAGTATCTGGCACCAATGCTCATCGGAGTGGCACAATTTAGCCCAAACCATGAAAAACTCCGCCAAATCAGAGAGCCTGCCAAAAGATTTGTCATGGCACTTCTAGACCTAAGAACAGTCGCAAGAGATAGATTAACACAACAGAATGTAACGGAAATAACCAAGATCTTGAAAGACGGTTCTGAGAAACTTGAGAAAATAATCCAAGAAACCAAGGAGAAAAAATAATTTGCCAAACTCACACGGGCCTACTTACCAATTTGGCCAGCCTAGCGAGATCCAAAACTCCGACCAGTGGACACGTCCGACGTAAGTCCTGATGTTGTGCACGTGAAGAAACAAGTTAGTTTGGTGTTTCCATGGGTTTGAAATCTAGCTCCATGATTGCCTGGCGATCGTTATCCAGAAGGAAAACAAAGAACCTTAGCGCAGTTCTGGCAGTAACATTGGGAGTCACATTACTAGTTGGTATTCAAATAACAACAGACACCTTAGGGAATGCTTTTCTAACCAGTCTTCTTCAAAGCGAAGGAGAAGTGGACCTTAGAGTCACGAATAGCACTAGAGGTGGCTATCTTGGGACAGCGGACCAAGAATCGATAGAAGAACTGGTTCCCGACGCAGTAGGAGTTATGCCAGAGCTTTCCACACAGATCCCAGCCCTGGTATCTAGCCAGTTTGACCCCAAAATGGAAGCTGCTGGAGTACCCGTAGATTATCCAGACGCATTTGGCAAGTTCTACAATTGGAAAACCGGAGAACAGATGGATATAAAAATCCTCCTAGAGGCCAACAAAAGCATCCTGCTATCTAGCAAGCAAGCTGAAAAACTAGACCTAAACCAAGACACGACCTTGCCTCTTTCATTAGATACAGAATTCACTAACCTCACAATCGCCGTCACTATCAACGCTACTTCGGGTCTGCCAATCATCACACCTGTGCAGGAGCTCTTGACGGTGGAGCTGCAGATTGTTGGGTTCTTCGATTCTAAACGTCCGGGAATCGGCTCACAGTATTCCGGAGCCATATTCAGGTTAGAGCATCTGCAAGAATGGATTAGTTTACAAGATCCCATGCGGGAAACAGACATAGTCAGCGCTTTCCTAGTGGCCTACAAAACGGACCATTTTGCCCTAGAAATAGACGAAGATTATTTGAGAACCAAAGTAGAGCTGCTTGAAGAAACAATTCCCGAAGAAGTAAACCCTCAAACAAGTAAGACACAAAAAATCTATCAGGTCACTTCGACCCGGCTGGACTTTTTCGGTTTTGCCGCATTCTTCATCACAATAATGGGTACCATCCTGACTTCCTTGGGTTTTCTTATCATGTTAACTGGTGTTCTATTGATCACTAATGTTCAGCTCATGAGTGTGGAAGACCGGGAATTTCAAACAGGGGTCCTACGCGCCGTAGGTTCTAGTCGCGGAGGAGTTTTCCAATCTATGATCATTGAAAACTTGTTCCAAGGAATCATCGGAGGAGTTCTAGGGCTTTTCGGAGGATTGGCCTTTGGTCAAGCCGTGGCCCTTTACCTTGTAGCATTATTTGGAACTGGTGAGCTCAGTGTTCAACCAGTTGTTTCTCAAGAAGCGGTCATCCTTTCAGTCATCATAGGCGTAGTATTAAGCATAGTGACTGGGATCCTTCCAGCTCTAAGGGCTTCCCGAGTTAACGTTGTAGAAGCTCTTCGTGGAATAAAAGTGAAATTTAAAGAAAAATCTAGTCGCAACCTAGCGGCCTTTGGTGTTCTAATAATCATAGTTGGACTCGTTCTTCTCCTATACAATGGAGTATTCGAGGAGACCCATCAAGTCTTTTGGAGCAGTGAAGGATGGGACAGCCTAGAAGAGTGGAGAATGCTCATGATGGGATTCGGCTTTTTCATTGGAGGCCTAGGTCTTGTCCTCTCCAGGTTCATGGACAGAGTAAAAGCATTCAACATAACAGCGATCACCCTCTGGGCTTTTCCCTCAATCCTGTTTGTTGTAGCATTAGGTAATTGGGTAACAGACATTACTGGATTCTCAACTGAAATCTTGATTCTGGGGATTATTGAAATTGTGATTGGCTCCATAATGTTCGTTGCCCTCAACTTGCCTATCATAATGCGTGGCTTAAGGAATGTCCTGATCAAAATTCGGGGTGTAAAGGGTGTTGGTCAAATATCACCGGCTTTAATATCGTCACATATCACTCGTTCCACTCTAACATTTGCCATCTTTGCAATCATACTAACTCTTAACGTTCTTGTGGCTACGTTAATTCCTACAAACTTAGGAGCCGTGACTCAGATTGAAGAAGACTCTAAAGGTGTTGACTTTGCAGTCTTCTTAAGTAAGCCTGAAGCAATCATCCCAGGCACGTCCTTTTCCGACGAACTCTACAAGATTGATGATCGCATAGCAGATGTAATTGGTTTCAAAACTTTTCAACCTAATCTGGACTTTGCAAAGTTCATAGCTTTAGAAGACCCGCTTTCTTCTGAGTTTGACTCTAGTACGGATTTGCTTCCAATCGGAACTGGAGAGTTTAAGCCGGGACAGATTCGGGGTAATGCTTCAGATTATTCAAACCCCAACTGGCGTTACGCCTTTTATTTGGATGGCTTTCCTGATGGGGTTCGCGAATCTCTTGTTTCAGACCCATCTGATGACGATTTGCTGGATTTATCCAAGAAAGCGTGGGACCAATTCTTTGACCCCAAATACAACATGGCTGTCTACAATGTTTCATCTGCTCTGCTAGCTGTTTTCACTGGGGAGATTGAACTTTCTGACTTAGAACTAGGGTCTGCAGGGCCTGGGGTGACTTTAGCCGTAGACCCTCTTGAAGGAGTTGAACCTTTAAGGGATGTTAGTGGAAATCTAGTCGAAAACCCAATAGTCTTCACAGACTCGTTTCTTTTGCCTGTGGGGCTGCAAATTTGGATTCCAATGAATACTTCATCCCTAGGATTTCCTGTTTACCAGGCTTTTACAATCGGAGGGAGTCTTGACAGCCAACGTGCCGGAGGTTTCCCTCTGGGGGCAGGATTGGGCTTTGGGGGAGGAGAGCCCGATTTCAGCGCAATTCTAGGAACTCTATATTTACCAGAACATTGGGCAGTCAAAACGAATTTCCTCGGTGAAGCTAACGGTCAAACCCTAACATCCCGAGGAAAAGACCAGTACGATTCTTTTCTGATTAAAACCAATCTCCCAATTGATGATCCTCAACTTGAAGGCATAGCTCAAGCAATTGAAGAATTCACAAACACAAACGACGAGGGATACCGCCTTCTGACAACTGACAACTTCTTTCTTGCAAGTTCTGTTCTAATCTATTCCAGAATCCAGTCAACCTTAGAAATGATGGATCGAATAACTTCCTTCCTGCAAATCTACGTTACCTTCGGTCTAGCAATAGGTGCAGTAGGCATGGGAGTCATCTCAGTTCGAAATGTTTCCGAAAGAAAACGGGAGATCGGGATGATGAGAGCCATAGGATTTCCCAGAAGTCAAGTAATTCTGTCAGTTCTCCTTGAACTAGTGGTCCTTGGAATAATCGGATTACTCATCGGAGTTATTAACGGGTTGCTTGTGAGCATGGGCTTTGCCAATATGCAAAACACAGCCCTAGTGATTCCTTGGGAAGAACTTGGACTGTATCTTTCCTTTATTGTGCTTATTGCATTAGGGTCAGGTTCAATCCCCGCGCTTGCGGCTTCAAGAATTCCTCCTGCAGAAGCATTGAGGTATGTGGGATGAAAAAAACAAAGAACAAGAAAGATCAAGCCCCCCAAAAGCCCATCCTCACAATCTCCAAACTGCATAAACGCTACAACGAGGGCAAACCAAACGAGGTTCATGCCCTCCAAGGCGTAGAGTTAACCGTCAGAAAGGGAGACATGATGGCGATCATGGGATCTTCTGGATGTGGAAAAACTACCCTACTGAATATGATAGGTCACTTAGATCGCCGTTCGTCCGGAGAAATAATAATTGATGGAGTAGACACCTCAACCCTATCTGACGGACAGATGACGGCCTTTCGCAGAGACAACATTGGCTTCATTTTCCAACTATTCAATCTCTTTCCTTTCTTGACCGCCGTGGAAGACGTAGAAACTCCGCTATTGCTAAGGGGAATCAACTCCGGCCTAGCTAGAGAACAAGCCAAGATGATGCTACGCGAGTTAGGAATGGGAGACCGACTTTATCATCTACCCACAGAACTCTCTGGAGGTCAACAACAAAGAGTTGCCGTAGCCCGAGCCCTAATCAACCAACCCGCAATCATCCTAGGAGATGAACCCACTGGCGACTTAGACTCTACAACAAGCTCTGACATCATGGACCTATTTCGCCGCATAAACAAGACCAATCAACAAACTCTAGTTCTTGTAACCCACAATCGATGGATTGCAGAAAAATGCGATTACATAGTCCATATGACTGACGGCAAGATCTCAAGGATAGAAGATAATCCTCTAGCCAAGGAGGAGAAGAAACGATGAAAGCCTATTTTTCTGCGCTAATAGATAAATCCGTTCCTTCAGAAAACTCCAAATTGGCTAAGAATCTAATCAAATACCTAAAGAAACATCTGAAGATATCTGAATCAAGCATAAACTTCAAGGAACACAACGCCTTCATCTTTTTAGCTGCAGACAAACCCCTAGAAGAACCATTCTCCCCAAAAACCCTAAAGGAAATCCAGAGCAGAATCCATCTTAGCCTCCAAGAGTACTACACTAAAAACAAATCTAAACTCCAAAAACACCTAAGAGGCAAAAGAGAACTAAAGGAAACATCGCAAATCGTCAAAAGCTTCCTAAAAGAGATCGACCCAAAGCTTGAGAAAGTATTCGATCTTCGACTGAAAAGGCTAATTTCAGAGCTACCAACCAAGTTCTGTGAACTTCAGACAAACAGCATGACGGCCATTTGGAGCCTAAACGAAGAGAGGAAAGTCCAATTCTATCTTTCGGGATGGACAACCCCCTTTTTTAAAGCATCTGGAGTCAAGCCAAATGTTAACTTGGAAGCGATGGTTGACAAGCTAGCATTTCTTAATTTCTTCTGCATATTTCTAGAACCTACGTTACTTCGTCTGCGAGAAATGAATAAAGTGTTGGAAAGACTAAAACTAGGGCTTCATGGAACACACTACAAAAGCGGCAACTCCGATGTGCAAGTTAAGCTTGAGATGTTCTTGCGGATCCTGTCAGCCAAACTTAGTTCACTCCAAAACATGGACAAAACCATCTTCAGCATATTTAAGTTATTCAATGTGCCCACAACCTTCTTCAATAAACATGATCTCATAAAACTCTCTGGAGACCTTAGAACAGCAGTCAGACAAATGTCTTGGAAAATAAGCCAAGGCAAAAGCCTCTTGACTGAGGTTCAAGACCAACTGGAAGGGTGCCAGAATAAACTGAAGGATTACCTGGATGAAACAACGAATGAGATGAAAACCACCAAATCCATGGATGAATTCAAACTTGCTCTCTTAACTATGGCTGAACTGAGCTCTGACTTGTTTGTTGAAGCAGAACTTTCGAAGCTGTGGTTGGACTTTTTTGGTTCAGACCTTCCATTCTTCACATTCCAATCCAGCCTCTTCAGCCCCCAGACTCCACAAGCCTTTGAAACTTCCGCTGAACACATCATCTCAGTCCGGGGCCTAGTCAAGAACTACAGTCTAGGGCAAACCACAGTTTATGCCCTCAGAGGAGTCGACCTTGATATCGAAGAGGGCGAATTTGTAGCAATAGTTGGCAATTCCGGAGCTGGAAAAACCACTCTCCTAAATTGCATGGCTGGACTAGACGAACCTGATTATGGGGTTGTTTTTTTCAAAGGAGAAGATCTCCATCAATCAGGCGATTCAGAAAAGTCGAAAGCCAGGTTGCTAGATATGGGCTTTATCTTCCAAAGCTATGCGTTACTGCCCCACTTCGACACTCGTGAGAACGTAGCCTTACCTGCCGATCTCGCAGGGTTAAGTAAAGACTTGAAAAACAGAATAGAAGAACTTCTTGAAGGCGTTGGAATAAGCAAACAAGCCAAACAGTACCCCGCCCAGTTAAGTGGTGGACAGATGCAACGCGTGGCTGTCGCTCGTGCACTGACCAATCGTCCTGCGGTGATATTCGCAGACGAACCAACCGGCGACTTGGACTCAGCAACTGGGAAACAAGTCATGGATCTACTCAGAAAATTCCATGAAGAAACAAAAACCACAGTCGTTGTTATCACACATGAGCAAGACATCGCCGACTATGCGGAAAGGCAAATTATGATGGAAGACGGTAAAATCTTCAGAAAACCAAAATAACGGAGCAGCACTGGGGTGTATTCCAGTTGATGGTTGTGGCGCCGGGGGTGGGATTCGAACCCACGTGGCCCAAAGGACCACAGGCTCTCAAGCAATCTTCTCCAGGCTTAAGCCCTGCAACAAGCAGATCTGCTCCATACCTGGCTCCCCACATAACAGTTTCCTGATATGCTCTAGGAGACCCCGGCACAATCAAACTGTAAAATAAGCGTCGCATTGTTTTAAGACTTTTTGGAAAGAAGCAACCTGTAACCGCTCTTTCTAGCCAAAACCTCTACATTACCAAAAGTCTTTTCTAATTCGTTTAAAACTCGCTTACCTCCAATCTTCGACCTTACAACAATCTGAAACAAGCCATCTTCCTCGAGATGTTCAGGAGCACCTGTAACAATTGGCAATACTATTTGCATCCCCGCGCTCACTGGAGGATTGCAAAGAATTACATTAAACTTCATTTTCTCTACTGGTTCGTACAGAAACCCATGGCGAACTTCAACGTTATCTACGTTGTCACGTTTCGCATTCTCTCTAGTCAGCCAAACCGCCCGTTCATTCACATCCACCATAACCACATGCAAATTGGAATTGAACACTGCAGCTGCTATCCCAACAGGGCCGTAGCCGCAACCCAAATCCAGCACGCACCCTTTTTCGGGCAAAACCATCGACTCAATCAAAAGCCGTGTTCCTAGATCAACACGTTTTTTTGAAAAGACACTTGAAGAAGTTAAGAACTCAAAAAAGCGTCCACGCAGGTGAGTGCGTATCAGTCCAAGTTGAGCCTTTGATTTTGGCTGCTCCGTGTAATAGTGTTCGTCTTTACTACTCTTACGTTTCATCTCAAAATGGCCTCGTCCAACATTTAGGGGCTAGAAGCAATATTGTTGACGGTTATAATTTAAGTTGTTTTTCGAAGCGTTCCCAGACGAGACCAACAATTAGGAAGAGAACGCCCAACACGAAAAAGTATGTGAGCGGAAGCGAAAAAGTTGACAATGCCTCTCCAAAAGCTTGACTACCCACATGAGAATAATAGAACACTGTGACCAGCAAAGCAACAAACGTGGCAAAGCAGCCAATGCCAAAACCTACCGCTAAACCATTTGTAAACGCGCTTTTCCTGTGATACTTCCGCTCCTTTTCCAAAAAGCTAACCGCCTTTCACAGAAGTAGACTCTCTTAACAAAGCTAATAAAATGTTTGAAAGCCACATCCTAATTGAAACTAAATACTACCGCTCCTACCCCACATCTTCGGATAAACATCCCTATCCATCAAAACCCTAACAGTTTCAGCCACAAAACCATGATCCATACTCAAAATTTGCTCCGACGAAGCCAACGCCCGCGCGAAAGCCACTGCCTCACCTTTCTGAGTAAAAATAACAACCCCATCCTTCTTCCTTATCCCCGTTTCTAGTGACAGAATCCCTGGAGCAGTTACATAAGCCCCGTGACAAACAGCAGCCACCGCAGAGTCACGGACATAAATCTTCGGAAGGAGCTCTAAAGCCTTTTCCATTGGATGAATAATCGTTCTAAGGTTTTCTTCGTCACCAGTTTCTCTCCATTTATCAGCATAGTACAGCAAGTCATACAGCGTTACAAGGCCCTCGGTTTCAGTGAAAGAACCTGCCCGAGTTCGGCGAAGCTCCTGCATATGCGCACCACATCCAAGAACCTCGCCGACGTCAAAGCAAAGTTTCCGAATGTAAGTACCGCTTTCGCATCCCACCTTGAAAAGAACGTGTTTCTGCTTCATTTCCAAAAAATCTAGGTAGTAAATCGTCCTTGTTCGCAGTCTCCTTTTCACTGAAGCCCGTAATGGGGGTCTTTGGTAGATTTTTCCTTGAAACTCGTCTAGAACAGTTTTAACTTTGTTTTCGGGCGTTGCATGATGAAGCCGCATTACACAGACGTATTCTTTGCCGCTTAACAATAGCGCTTGAATAACCTTTGTGGCGTCTTCTAAGGCGATGGGTAGGACGCCGGTTACTTTGGGATTTCCCTGGCTTACTAAATTGAAGCCTCTAGGGTCCCGCCGTGACCGGCATGAGTGAGGTTTAAGATACGTTTAACCCAGGCTGTAACTTCGTGGCTGGAAGGCCCTGCTATCTTGTCCAAGTTTATTGTTCCAAGGCGAACGTAGTCTTTTATGGGGCGGTCTTCAGGCTTGCATCCGTATTTGATGTCCGTTTTTTCTTCAGCTTTGATTAGCAATTTTCGTTTGATTTCCCACGGCACGTTTATTCTCTGCATTGTTTTCCTCCTTCTAAACGCAAAATAGAATGTTGAAGGTTAAAAAAGTTGAGCTTACAAAACTTGAGGTTTTCCATGTTATTTAAACAAGAATTTTTGCTGTCAAAAGGTTTCATGCTTGCTTAGGGAATTGTGTATGGTTGAAACTGCAACTTTTAAGCGCGCGCAAAGTTCAAATGTAAAAATCAATTGCTATATGCATGCAATGCAATTATCTTAGGAGCGTTCGCACATGAAAACAGTCGTTCTTCATGGAAGTCCAAGAAAAGATGGCAACTCAGACACCCTAGTCAAGTACTTCTTGCAGGGGTTAAGAACGAGTGGAATCAGTGAGATTAAAGAATTCTATTCGAATGATTTGGACATCTCTCCTTGTCAAATGTGTGGATCTTGCAACAAACCTGAGCGAATCGAACTCACACCCCACAACTGTATCATTTCAGACGACATGCACCCCATCTACGCAGCTTTCGCTGAAGCAAACATCGTGGTCTTCGCGACACCGATAATCTGGGGCTATATGACTGCTCAACTCAAAACGGTGTTAGATCGACTGGAAGCCCTCGCTTCTGACAGATACTTTGGACACAAAACATTCGTCGTAATAATCACTTGCTGGCATCACCACGAAACCTTAGTTGCATTCTTCAAGCGCGCGATAGAAAGCTATTTCAAGGACGTTCAATTACATACCATCATCTACTGCTCTTGGGACCAGAACAGTCGTAACGACAGACATGTTTTAACTTGTAACGAGAAGTTGCAGGAAGCATACGAACTCGGTAGAACCGTAGGAAAAAACATGCATATACGCATACGCAAAAAGCGATAAAGACTGGCATGCATGCGCAGTTCATGAAGCTGAAAAATGGGAGTTTGCGGGTGATACCTCCACTGTGGGGTGGGTTCAAATCCCAGCGATCCAACGCGTGCTCCAAGCTAGTTACTGAATTAGTCGCTAAGGCTTTCGATTAATGTTGGATTTGGTGGCCACCGAACTGTTTGATTGAGAAAGTCCATACAGTCTATATAGTTAAGAAGCATTATAGCATTGAATGTCGGCCAAATTTGAAGTGAATTAACCTTATCGCTTACTTCGCTAGGCTTGTCAAAGAAGATTCCGTACCGGTTTTGGCATGTGCTCAGAAAAGTTAAGACTTTGTCGAACTGAAAACCAACTTTGCTCTTCAGAGCGTCTTTTTCAGGGTATCCCCATTCGCCTGACAATTCCATGTATGAGCGGACAGCTGAATACGTGGCTGCAAGTGATCCTTCGTAGTATTTTGGAGAAGATTTGGCTATGCTTTCATAGAAGCCGTAGCGAGAGTCGTCCCAGAGGGAACGAATGTAGAATTCAACCATGTTTCTTGTGCCGTCAGGCATCTGATAGCGAATATAGGAGTAGCCAGTTTCTATCCGATGCAGTTCCTGAAGACCCCTTAAATACTGTAGTACATGGATAACTCCAACGGTGTCCTGCCAAATTTCATCCACAATATCGTCGAGAACTTCTTGCTTCTGAAAAGTCGAGTTCACATATTTCGTCTCGTTCATCAAACGTGCAGTTTCATACAGGAATGCTCTATCATAAGACCAAAACGGATCTTCTCTGCTCGTTGAGTTTTTATTGGCTATGATTGTTTCACGAATATTGTCAACTAGTGTGCTGGGCAGTTCACCTAGTCTGTCAATCACCGAAGCCGTGTGAGTTATGAGAAAAGCTGAGTCCACATTGTACTTGGGAGCGTACTGCATTGGTCGATCGACTGGGCCTGCCTGGTCTGGGCCAGTAAGGAACTGCACAACGGCTTCAGTGTCTATCAAATTCAGTGCACCTAGAACGTTCAAAACGTCTGCAGCTTCCATCGTGAACCAAGAGGAGTTAAAAAAACTGCCGTACATGGAGCTACTTGTGTTTAGGTTCTGGGAAGCCACTATCATTCGCACAATGAAAGTTTTGAGGGAGATATGCTCCATGAGGCTCAGTTGAATGTAATGTGATATAAAGAAAACGATGAGAACAGATACTAGGAGTAAACCAGCAACAGCCAACTTCCTCCTTCTAGACAATCTCACGCCTTACCGCCCACAGAACCACTCCATTATAACTTAACTGCAATTATAAAAATTTGCCTAGTCAGAATTCGGTGCCACTATAATGTGCACGTAAAAAAAATTGGGAGTTTTGCGGGAAAGAATTCGGGTGATATCACCACCTTTGCGGGGGTTCGAATCTCACCCTGCTCGTTCTGGACAAACCTAGGATGTTTTTCACATATGTTTTCTGAAAATCTTGCTGCCGTCGTAATCGCAGACATAGTCAAACCCTTCTTAAGTAAGCTCGCGAGCGAATACGAGATTACTGGAAAAGCATAGTCAATCCTGTCAAACATCCTGTCAAAAGCCTGTCAAATCCCAAAACCAGAAATTACACAAAATTTATATGGTTTGTCGGAGTATAATCTATTGAATAGACTATGTCTAGAAATAGATTGAGTCTAAATATGAGACCGTTGACTTTCTCGAAATACGACATTGCCCTCTTTATTGATGAGAAAGGAAAAACGAGGTGGTCTCATCTCCTTAAGGAATTTGTCGAAAATGGATCGGGACGGCATATCTCGAGGCAGAAGCTTTCTGATTATTTGAAAGAGCTTTGCGCTGAAGGACTTGTCAAAAAAACGGTTGATAAAAAAGCTTTGATGCTGAGAATGGTTTGGAGAGTCTACCCCATTTATGTGGTGCCGAAAAGCAGAAAGAAACGGATTGAAGCAATTAGAAAGAGAAAGAAAATATTCGAATTTGTCGATTCTGCGAGTCCAGAAAAAATAAAGAAGCTAGATGAAGCAATTAGACGTTTAGAAGAATGATTTGTGCGCGCGCATTTGGATTCTATTAGGCTTCAAATATTGAGGTCTGCAACATACACGTGCACACGTTTCAATTTCCCTCTTTTTTTCTATGAGTCACCAAAAGGTTATGCTGTCGGTTTGACTAGTTCTTTCATTTCTTCAGTTTTACCAGCGGCTTCTAATGCTTTAGCCACATCCTCGTCGCTTGCACCTCGTTCAATAGTAATTTTGTCTTTTGTTGGCTCTATGTGATTTACGTTGGCTCTTCTTCGTTTTATTCCTGTAACTTCTTTTGGGCCGGTTATGAGAACGAAGTTTTTGTCAATCGAGTCTACAATTATGCATTTGTGTCCAGCCTCTCTGCCGACGATTTTTACACAGATTCTTCCAGCTTCAATTACAGGCATCCTTAGATTACTCCAGTGGTTTTGAAAGAGATGCAGCAACTAATATTTATTAGTAATGTTTTTTCACTATAACTTCATAGCCTCGCTATTTTCTCTTTCGAAAGATTTGGCAGTTGTCCATCGTTGTGACGTAATCGAATCCAGCTTCAACTAACTTGCATGCTTCATCTACAGTCTTGGCAGTTTTAACGTGGAACTCATCGCTTTCGAAATTGATAAGCTGTGTGTAGATTAGTGTGTTTTGGATGTTCTTGTGACCTAGAAGCTGTTGGACATAGAGAATATCCTTGGTTTTATGATATTCCATTGTCGCTTTCCAGTGTCGCAAGGTGTGAAAGTGAATTCTCCTAATTCTTGGGTTTCCGAGCTTCTTAGCTATTCTATTCCTTTGCATTCCAAAGTTAGTTGTCATACTTGTGAGTGAAGTGTATCCAAATACCCGTTTGAATTTCATTGGTCTGGAATTTAACATTGTCAGCAACTTTTCTGATAGCTTGAAAATTCTCGGGTTGCTGTTCTTTTCGGGATTGTTTAGTGTAAGAGTGCGGAATCCTGTTGCTTTCAGTTTCTCCCAGGTCGTTCTCAAATCCTCTACTGTAACCGTGGTGAAGGGTTCCCAGTTCTCGCCATCATTGGGGTTTGAGGAAGACCGTGCCCAACCACGGTTGTCGAGACCTTCGGGTGCGCCTTCCATGAATGCAAACCTGAAGGGCCCATTCTTATAGCTGACCCATACAGCATTCGGGTCCACGTTATGTACTTCAAAACCCAGCATTTCCTCATAGAATTTTCTGACTCTCTTAAGGTTGTTGCACCAAAAAACCACACGTGTGAGCTTTGGTAAGATCAGCACACCAGACAACGTTTGTAGTACTTCTCAATTTGTCTTTTTCCATAAAAGTTTTGCTCGCACGCTCCAAGTCAAGCTATGAGTTGATTGGCTATTTTCTTTCCGAACTCTTTGCATTTAGGAAGCTCTCCTTCCACGATTGGACCCTTCATCCCTTGAACTTTTAATGATAATCCAGGAGCTATCTGTTTCAACGCTGGTATCTTTTCGTTTATTATCTTCACCATTTTCTTCACAGCTTTTTCGAAGAAGTAGTCACTCTTTTTTCCAAGGTATGTGTCAAAAACAGCAAACAATTTTCCATTCAAGTGAAATTTCCCAAGCCTGTCGATAAACTCCTTTACCTCTTTAGTTGGTCCGCCATAATGGTTCGGAGAGCCTATCAAAATCGCATCATAGACAGCTATCTTGTTAAGGTCAACATCTTTGAGTTCCTTAATGACTGTCTCTATTCCTTCAACTCTGCTCATTCCCTCTATGATTGTTTCCGCTACGAGTTTGGTGTTACCATACTTTGACTCGTAAACGACGATTACCTTCAGCACTACGATCACCTTTTACTACATCTACTGCTTCAGTTTTATGACTTTTGAGAGAGATTTCCGGCACGCTTCTCAACAACAAGCCATAATAATTGCGCGCGCACGTCCATTATTGTACCTATCTATTCTGGCATTTCAGGAATGAGTAACTTTATAGGATTGGCTCTGCAGTTTGGGCACTCTGATTCAGTTGGCTTGTAGATTGTATGGCAATAAGGACACTCAATCCTCAACATTTCATTAAAATGCTTGTCAATTACATCTATCTTTTTTTTCTGAATCTCTTTTCTGCTCTTTATTTTTGAAGAAGAGTGGGCAAACCAAAGTGCAGCAATCGTGATACCAGTGAACATGAGTGCAAAGATTGCCATTATTTCCGCAGCTGATGCCATGTAATACATCCAATAGTGATGCGAACTGCAAGACCGTGCGCTTTCATATGCCTGCGGACTGGCTTAGCCTTTATGAATCACCTATAAAGATTATAAAAAGGCACTGGTGTTGATTATACACACATAGCAGCTTCTACCATCACTGAGAAAAATGGGGAAGATGCGGGAGATATCGCCACTTCAGTAACTAATATTTATAACTACTCATTTTTTACTAAGAGACCATAGTTAGCGTATTCTGCTAACTATGACCATTCAACTGACCACTTTTTCCCAGAATATTAAACTAAACTGTACAGCCCTATTCTCTTTGAGTGAGGAAAAAATCGTTGACGCTTGTTCATAATCTGAGTCGAGAGTTCTCGTTTGTTGAAGGCAAATACGCCATTCTCGCAACGAGTTGTATTTTGATAGGTTTCGCTACAGAGCTTTCAGCAATCTATTACTCACTCTGTTTTCCTTAGTTAGTGTATTGTTTAAATTCTATTCAAGAATTATTTGCTGTAAAACCATTTATGTGAGAAAGCAGAATGGAGGCGCATGGCAACACAAGCTAATCAATCAACATTTAGAAGCTATCTGTTTTTCTGGTCGGGACAATTAATTTCATTGCTAGGATCATCTATTGCACAATTTGTCATAATTTGGTGGGTAACATTACAAACAGAAAGAAAGACAATACATATAGCATATTATAAGCTAGAATAATGCTTCTTTGTGTCTGAACAGTGTTTTAAGCTGTTAATTTAGTAAGTGTTAGCTAAGTTTGAGATATAAAAAAATAATCGTAGAACCAACTAGAGTTTGTGAAATTCGTCTTGTTTTAATTTTGGTTTTGTCTTTATTTCCTCTCTGATTCCTAACAATATGAAACCGGTGATAACACTAAGAATTACCAGAGGAATTCCTACTGCTGCATTGAAAGGTATTGTAGCAGCTGAAACTGAAATAGGCAGAGCCCAGAACACCCAAACTCTTAACCATACGATTTCATCTTGAGTATAAAGCCAAGTAAAGTAATGTTTTGTCGTGAAGAAATTGTACGGTTCCATGTCGGCATATTCTATCCATGGATTAACCCACCAATCAAAGATTACTGCAAGAAACTGCAAAAAAGTGAAGCCTAACAGAATAAGCAAACCTATCATCCATAATGCGAAAACTAGGAGAAGGTCAAAATTTAAAGCCCAGACCATTACAACTGTCAAAATTCCACAGTTAATCAAAATCGCTTCTTTGGAAATTTCATGTTCGGAAAGATCAACCGTCAAGTTTTCTCATTAAAGTAGAATATCTGGGAAATCTTAAATAGTTTATGTTGCCTCAAAAATGAATCTGAATTGAAAATCCTGTTTTTATAGAAAAAGTTACTTTCTAAAATAAAAAGAAGAGAAAGTTTAGGCAATTGCTGTAGTATTGTAAATAGCTCTTCGTATAGTGGTTTTATTGCTTGAAGATGCTGTACCACGATACTACACAAACAACTACACAAAACAGTACATCAAGAAATAAGCCTAATTCAAGCTTTAAATCACTAGAGAAGTTCGATGCTTACGTATACTTCCTCTGGCACTCGTATTCTCATAATTCGCCGCATGACCCGTTCTTCCGCGTCAATGTCAATAAGCCTCTTATGAATGCGCATTTCCCACTTATCCCAAGTCGCGGTACCTGCCCCTGAAGGAGCCTTCAAAACTGGAACTTTAAGTTTTTTTGTCGGTAAAGGAATTGGCCCAGTCATTTTGACGCCTGTCTTTTCGGCGATGGCTTTCAGTTCGTTACATACGTCTTCTAACCGCTTGTAATCGGTGCTTGTAAGTCTTATTCGCGCTTTTCTCGCCATCGCTGTGGTTTCTCCTAGTAACTTCACTTATCCACTATTACATGTTTTAAATACTTTTTCCCTAACTTCTGGATTTAATACTTATACTTCTCAAACATCTTAGGCTCCCTAAACACTTAAACTCTGTTTATAGTCGTGAAATATTCGAAACCTGCTGCCGACAGTTCTTTTGCTTCCTCAACCGATGTAGCTGTGGCAACTTCATAATCATCTTCCTCAAGTTGAACAAGCTGTTCAAGGCCTTTGAACAAAAAAATGGGAGGGATCGCGGGTGATTTCTCCACTGTAGGAGAGTTCAAATTTCACCTACAGCCTCCAGCATGCATTTACATAGAGTTGAGTGTATTAGTTTTTATTTTATTTTCCTACCACACTATTCATGATGATAGCTTCTCTTAGCGGGCTAGAACTCATGCTCTTGTTCGTTTGGTTTATCGTGGGCATCTTAGTGGGTATTGCATTTGACATTCTCTGGTGGAAGACTGGAATGAACAAGTATGAAAGGAGCGTAGAATTTTTCGAACACTATCACTGGGGTATGGTGTTGCTGATTCTTATGAAAATCTTGCTTGCAGTAAGTGATGTATTCTCATCTTTTGCAGGGACAAGTATTGTACTTATTCTCGTCGAGGCAACTCAAGAACATCCTTTTGCACTAAAATCAAATCATCAATTATCATCGACAGCAATTGGAGCATTTCTCTTTGTTTTGGTTGTTTTCATCTAAGGATTTATATGTCTAATTTTTTCAAAGAGCTTGTTCGTGTATAATTCGGTCAAAAATGCGCATTTCTGATATGTATTTGTGGTTCAAACGAGTTAAATACTCAGCATTTTAGTTTGAAGCAGAGTGTATTTAATGCCTAGATCAAAACGAAATGGCAAACGTCGAGTTCTTAGCAAGTTGGAGGAGGGGACAACTGTCTGTTCCTATATAGGGTGTGGCAAATCCTTCGGTAGACCAATTGAGGTCAGAGTTATTGGGCCAGATAATGCGCCCAAAATTTACGATGCTTGCCCTTATTGTTTCTCAAGAGTGATCCATCCCAATCAAGATCCAAAGCCCGTAGAAAAAATCTCACTTCCTACTATCACCTCAAATGAAGATTTAGATAAGGAACAGGGTAGCGAAAAGAAAGGCAAACCAACTGGTTGTTCGCATTCATTTGGATATCTCAGCAACCGTCCCAAGGGCACCTCGATTCCAGATTCCTGTCTAACATGTCCTAAAATCACAAAGTGTATGCTTCAATAGGTCGATGGACCCATACTGCATAAAAAACGGGAGTTGTGGGAGATATCGCCACCACATAAGTTTTAAATTTTTTTTGCCCATTCTCATATTGAAAAACCATAAGAGCTTATCTATAGCAGCAACCATAAATGCAGAGAATGGAAAATGGCGCAACAAAAACTGGAAGCCAAAGCGTTGCTTATTGATTTGGATGGAACAATAGTTGACTCTTTAGAAGCTTTTGCTGAAGCTGCAGAAACTGCGCTCTCTACAATTGGGGGCAGTCAAAGCTCTGATAATGTGGGTTTGGAAATAGCCCGACGTTTACAGCGTAACCTTCTGCTCGACGAATTCTTTAATAAAACTAATGTAGATGAGGATTTGAGAGAGAAGTTCCTAACGTTATTCTTGCAATCTTTCTATAAAATCGCTCCAAGCAAAACTAAACTCTTCCCAAATGTCGATAAAACTCTACGAAAGCTATCGAGAAATTTTCTGCTTGCTCTTATCACCCGCCGACGTGTCCCAAAAAGGCTGGTGAAGAAAGAACTAGAACGCTTGCATCTTGACAGCTATTTTACGACGATTGTAACATCGCTGGAAGTTGAGAGACCTACACCTTTTCCAGATGCCATTCTAAAGGCGGCAGATGAACTTCAAGTGCCAGTCCATGACTGTGTGGTGGTTAGCGATTCTGGAGTTGATGTCCAAGCAGGCAAGTCTGCTGGTGCAAAAACGGTTGCTGTACTCTCTGGCTTATTTAAGAAAGAAGAGTTGATAAAGGAAATACCTGATCTCATTATAAAAGATATTACATGTCTTCCTGTGCATCTTCTAGCAACTTAGACTAACGCTATTCCTTTTCATGAATCACCATTTACAGAAACGTATTGAATACATCTGACTAGACGTACAAATTTCTTTAATGCCTGAACTTTTCTGGTTCTAAATGGCTTTTGGTAGCGCTTAGAAAAACCTGCGCTTCTTTTTAGACTCATGCTGCTCAGGTTCTGGACTTGTTTCCGGCGCAAAATCTGATTCCATTACTACCATTTCTTCTTGCTGCGCTTCTTCCGCCGCTTCTTCTATGATCTCTGGTGGTAGTTGTTCCTGAACTTCGGTGGGGGCTTTTGATTTCTCTTGTGGCTCTTTCAACTTCTTTTCAAGTTCTTTTATCCTAGATTCAAGTTGATTAATTGCTTCACGCCTTGTCTTGACTTTCTCGTCTACCTCTTGAATTTCCAGCTTTTCTTCAAGAATCTTGACTTTCTCGTCTAAGGTTTTTTCTCTTTCTTCCATCGATTGAAGTTCATTTTCCAGGTCAGTTTTCTTCTTTTGCAGTTCTTCTAGCTCTGGGGGACTCATAATTGTTCACTCACAGTGTTTCTACAAAGACTTGGGATAAGTAAGTTATGAAGTTAAAATCAATATTGGAAATATTTTAGGAATGTCGCTTAGAAATTACCCGATTCGTGATTCTTAGAAGATTGCCTTAGAGTCGCATGTACTTTGTATGCTGCCTACATGTTGAGATTGAGAAGTTAATAAGAGAAATTAGAGCTCATAGGGAAAAAGGACTCTCTCCTCAGATTATAAAGAAGGAGTAAGATGTCAATGGAAATTTACACCTTTATGGCTACAACCTACATTAAGCGGACATATGGCATCATAGTTCTAAATATTACTAACAGAAAATATTACTCAAAAAATGTTATAGAAGATATTATAAATAACGCTTAATTAAGACGCTGAGTGGAATATTTATCGGAGAAGGCTCTGGGAAGAAACAACAATGAACTTTCTTGAGCTGTTGCTATCACAATGCTTGAAAGACCATAATCCACTGTTAGATCTCCAAAGCTCAGACCGACGAGTTTTACAGATAGCTTGTGAAGACTTGATAAACTTCTTAAAGGTTCACTGGAAGCTGATTGGCCAAGAGAATAGCGATTACGATTTAATTGAAAAAGTTCAAGAGTATTTCAAAGACAACTCCGAAGAGTTTTCAGAGTTCGTAAGCATATGGGCTGGTCTTTGGATCAAGAAGTGGAACGAAAGAGTTAAGCTTCTCATAGGAAACAACGGTTCTTCTCAATGGTCCAGAGTGAACAAACGGTTAAAAAATGCAGAGTCCCCTTGGAGGCAGCTCAAAAAACGCGGGGAGCTCAAAGATATTCTAGTAGAATCTTTGATACGGAACGGCGAAATCTGTGGGACCTCTATAATGTCAGAAAACTTGCTGAAACTTGAACTTGGAGCATCTAAAGAAAAACATTGCTGGAGCAGCGAGCAGGAAAGGCTTCTTAATGTTGTAAACATGACTCTGCGTAAAGCCAGACAGCTATCCTACAGCAAAGGTCCTCTCATCTTTGTGAAAGTTGACAAAAAATACTTTGCACTTCATTAATGCGTCTCTTTGTCTCGGATGAAAATTAGAAGCATGTCATCTTGTTCTTTTACCTTGAAGAGTTTTGGTGCGCCATGAATATGTTTTCAGAATGGCTAAGACTCCATAGCCGCATGCGGAGCATCTTTTTTTCTTTATGTTATAGGCTCTTCTTCCGCATCTCCTACATTTGATGTGTATAAGTTTTCTTCCATGTTTTCCGAAGGATGCGGTGCCTTTTCCCAAGTTTTTCACCTTGGAGGCGGCGAGATTATTACCACGTTGTCGCCTCGGACGATTAGGATGTTTAGTT
>Ga0224501_10000794_pt1 | contig 24472 bp, 15 predicted proteins | sample SF_Oct11_sed_USG_4_FD_169105 | JGI IMG/M metagenome (GOLD analysis project Ga0224501, IMG submission 169105) | Sediment microbial communities from San Francisco Bay, California, United States - SF_Oct11_sed_USGS_8_1 | ecosystem: Environmental > Aquatic > Marine > Sediment | place: USA... | reverse complement strand
GACAGTTGAGTTTTGTCTCCGAATTCCGCTAAACCCGTCATAATTAATGGAATCAATATATCTTGTATCATTTTAGCCATCTACCACGTGCGCGAATTGGTCTATTGCTCACGTCCCTTTTGAGCGGCCAGGTCGTACAATTTTACTTTGGCATCATGATAAAGCATTCTTATTGATGGATACTCGGTGACTATGTCCGTATCAGCATCAGTGACCAAATATCTAATGTTATAATCACGATAAAGTAAAATATATTGTTTGTCGTGAATAACTTGCCTTAGTTCTTGGTCTTTCGCATTTACACTTCTCGGGATTCGAGAAACATAACCAAATGCCATAGGCTTTTCGTGGATAGTTTGATAATATAGTGCCAATGTGGGTCTAGCTATTGTATCTACGATGCCTTTGCTATCAGGTAAATCTTTCAAGAAATCAACATATGGTGGTATGGCAATTTTAGAGGCCGGAATAGGTTTCGGTAAATATTCTATAAAAAGTATTATGAGTAATAATCCCGCCAGCAATCGTTTCCCTCGCGACTGTCGAAAAAGCAACTTAAATCCCATTGCCGAGATAACTCCTGCACTAAGCATTGTCATTACCATCATCCGCACAGTAACACCTGAAACCTTTAGAAGAGGAAATACCTTTTCAAATAATGCATAAGGCAACCTTAGGAAAGGGATTTCCCTTCCCCATATATGCAATACCGGCCCTAAGCTCATTATAGTAAAGAAAATGAGTATAGAATACCATAGTCTGAGGCCTTGAGCAGGAAACTCTCGTCTTTTAACCCACGTAAAAATAAGAACACAGAACACTGCCAGGCCTATGTGAACACTACTTTCATGGATATTACCAGGCAGGTTAGACCAATAAGAATGTGTTAGATGAGCAAAACGCCAATGTCCCCCAGGAATGAAGAGAGCCAGGAAATCTAAGGAATATGCCTTTGCTGGATGACCGCCCAAAAAGGGATCTTTCGTATGTAAAAGCAGGAAAGAAACTACCAGTGGTCCTACTGTTACGATAAGACCTACAAAAAAAGCTGTAAAAGGAACCAGGTGTTCTTTTCTGAGGAAGAAAAAGATATCCTTCTTCTGGATACCATACCAGGTAACTATCAGACACGCTGTCGTAACACAGTAAAGAAAGTAGTAATAATTGCAAAGAAGGACTGCGAAAAGAACAATGGCTGAAGCTATACCTGTAACAATCCTTGGCTTAGTTACCAGAATATACCATAAAAGTATAAACAGGGGGATCCATTCTAAAGACACCAGACTTAGATGTCCTTGAGCATGAGCAAAGTGATAATTAGAGAAAGTGAATATGAACCCTGCGATTATACTGCTCCAGTATGACTTAGTAAAATAGTGCGCTAATAGAAATGCTGTAAATCCACCAATAACGAAAGAAACAATAACGATGAAATTGTGGACCTCTATTAGCGTTAAAAATTTTAACAACAATATTCCTATAAAGCCATTAAATAGAATTAAATCATCCCCAAGCAGTGAGAGACCGTATGGATAATGGAGATAACAGGTCTGCCAAAGTGATTGATGGAGCTCTGTCAATGCTTTGTTTACCCACCAGATATTCCAAACATATTGCAGTCCATCACCCTGGTCTGCAAAAAAATGGGTAGAAAATTGTAGAATCAAAGGATAGGTGAGAATGGAAAAAAAGATGAAATAGAAAATTATGGGGAACAGTCCCATATTAGCTACAATAGAGGTATAGTGTTTGACGCCTTTTCTATTCATTCTTTGGGACCCCGGAGCCAACTTTCATATGCATCATTATATCAAATCCAAAATAACTTGCAATAAAAATCCGCAGTGTATCTACCTTTACATCTTTTTACTTGACTGGGCTGAAAAACTATAATATACTAAATTAACCAAAAGGATAAAATTGATGAAAAGACGTATCTCCATTCTTCTCTCCTTTTTGTTCCTGTTTCTCTTCAATATTTCATTTGCGCTGACCGAAAAAGACTTCAAACATTCTATGAATTTCTACCAGAAATTGGTAGAGAAAAAGGTTAACGTGGAAGAACTTATCTTTACTCTACAGAAGATTTTGCAGAAATATAGTGATATTGAAGTAAATCTTACTCCCGTTAGAAAAAAATTACTGACTCTCAGGAAATTCAAGATTTCCCGGGATTTCTATAAAAAGCTTGAGGCAAGGGGAGCGACTATTGACGAACGCATTGCTGCCCTCAAGCGCATCATAATTAAGTTTAGAAACGCTGATGCGGACCTCTCGGGAATGGAAAAAAAGCTCAGGCAACTCCAGAGGGTGAAAACAGGGGAGGAAGAGGAACTGGGAGAGTTTGAAGAGTTTGAGGTAGATAAAGAGACAGGCGGACCCACAATCGAGGGAGAGTTTGAAGAAGGAGAGACGAGCAGCTCGGAAATTGATGAAGAAACTGAAGATTTAGAAGAATTTAGGGAATTTGAACCGTAGATTCTTGACGGGTCGCTATTTGGAGAATAAAGCGGGAACGGAAGTGAAGGGGGTGAGATTATGAAGCTCGGATTTACCACTAATATCTTTGATAAAGAACTGAAAGATAAGGAGGTTACCCTCCAGGATATCGTTGATTTTGCCAGGGAGAATGAGTTTGAGGCTGTAGAGTTGAGAGAAGGATGTGTGGAAGATTATGATGGGGAGGCATTGCGTCAACTTACCCAGCGGTACGAGAATATCCATTTTACCTATGCCATTAAGAATAACTGCTTTGATGAAGGAGATGAACAGAAAGTTAGAGCAGCGATTAAATTATCTACCTCACTTAGCGCAGAACCTATCCTCCGGTTGGTTGCTGATGGTGAAATTATTAAGAATGAGAAAAGGAGATATACTTTTGAAGAAAAGGATAAGATAGTTGATAAGTTGAAAACATATACCGATATAGCCTCTGGACATCGGGTAATGTTGGGACTGGAAAATGCCAGAGAACCTATGGAAGATATAAAATACCTGGTTGGTCAGGTTGGCTCGTCTTTGATGGGAGTGACTTTTGACCCGGGCAATCTCACTTCCATCGCCATAGAAAAGGAGGACCCACTAAAAGCCTTGGAGTCGCTAAAAGTTTCTGAAATAAAATTGGTACATCTCAAACAGACGATAAACGGCGAGCCTCAGACACGTATCACTCAAGGGGATATTGATATTAAGAAACTTCTTGACAGACTCCATGATATGGGATATGAAGGTATTATATGCCTGGAGCCCAAACCGGCAAAGGGCTGCCGGGATGGACTGAAATCAAGCATAGAGTATATGAACAAATTGTATGGAAAGTCCTGGCCATATTTCTAAATCTTCTTTCAGATTCAATTTATGCCTGAGGAGGGTCGCTGTTCCGACGAATAAGGAGGAACGTGTTAGCGACGCCTGCGAGTCGGTGAGCAGGCAGGTCACCGACTGAAGCGAAGCGAAAGGGTCGCCGTTCCGATGAATAAATCGGAACAGGTCTGGCGACGGGTTCGAGATGGTGAGAACCCCGGCCGGATTGAGCGAAGCGAAAGGGTCGCCGTCGCGACGAATAAGGAGCGACAAGGTTGGCGACGGGTTCGAGATGGTGAGAACCCCGGCCGGATTGAGCGAAGCGAAAGGAGGTGAGTAGAATGTATGATGTTGTGGGTTTGGGCGAGGCAATGTTGAGGCTTTCACCGCCTAACTATATGAGGTTGGAGCAGACAAATAGTTTTGACGTTAATGTGGGTGGGTCAGAGTTAAATACTACCGTGGGAGTGGCCAGATTTGGTTTAAAGACGGCCTGGGTTACAAAACTGGTCAATAATCCTCTGGGAAAGATGGTGGCTAACAAGGCCAGGGAACATGGTATAGATACATCTCATATAGTCTGGTCTGACGAAGGAAGAGTGGGAATATACTACCTGGAATTGGGAGCTACGCCCCGGGCGAGTGTGGTAATCTATGACCGCAAAGACTCGGCAGTAAGTAAACTGGCGCCGGGAGAAGTAGACTGGACCAGGGTTCTCAAGGGAACAAAACTTTTTCTTACCAGCGGAATTACCACTGCTCTGAGCCCAAGTTGTAGGGAAGCTGCAATCGAGGCTGTAAACGAGGCAAAGAAGCAAGGCTGCAAAATCTGTTTCGACATAAACTACAGAGCGAAGTTGTGGTCAGCCGAAGAAGCGAAGAAGTGCCTATCTAAGATACTGGATAAGGTTGATATCATTGTAACCACGCAATTTGATACCGAAGAAGTCTTTGGCTTTAAAGGTTCTTATGAGGAGATAGCAAAGCAATTAAAAGATAAGTTTGGCTGCTCAGTGGTTGCCATTACGTTAAGAGAGGTGACGACTGTTCTGACCGGCGGATGGACCAGTATTGCTCTGGCTGATAAACTCTACAGCGGCAAGAAGTACAAGGTAGAAATAATTGATAGAGTGGGTAGTGGAGATGCATACACTGCTGGTTTCATTTATGGCTATCTGACCGGTGACGTGGAAAAAGCTGTTGCTTATGGGGATGCTCTGGCCGCGTTGGAGCATTCTGTTCCCGGCGATTTGAGCTGGTTTACAGAAGATGAAGTTAAGAAGCAGATTAAGGCAGCTGGTTATAGAATTCAAAGATAAGAATTAACCCCCTCACCCTAACCCTCTCCCCTTTGGGAGAGGAAAAAAGGTGAGGGGAAGTGATATGATGGCAATCTTGGTAGGGAGGGTCGCTGTTCCGACGAATAAGGAGGAACGTGTTAGCGACGCCTGCGAGTCGGTGAGCAGGCAGGTCACCGACTGAAGCGAAGCGAAAGGGTCGCCGTCGCGACGAATAAGGAGCGACAAGTCTGGCGACGGGTTCGAGATGGTGAGAACCCCGGCCGGATTGAGCGAAGCGAAAGGAGGGGAGTTTATGGATAAGAAGTCGGAGCAACTTGAGCTTATGCTCGAGTGCGGAGTGGTGCCGGTAATCAGAGCCCAATCTCCTGACCAGGCTATGAAAATAGTCGATGCCATAAGGGAAGGCGGTATCAGAACTATTGAGATAACAATGACTGTTCCCAATGCTATTGGAGTGATGGAGAAAGTGGCAGGGAAGTTCGGAAAGGAAGTGCTTTTAGGAGCGGGCACTGTTCTCGACGGAGAAACAGCCAGAGCATCCATCCTTGCCGGTGCGGAATTTGTTGTGGCGCCCTCGTTAAACGAAGAGGTAATCAAGATATGCAAGAGGTATACCAAAATTGCAATTCCGGGGGCGATGACGCCCACGGAAGTTGTCCATGCTTGGGAGATGGGAGCAGACATTGTGAAAATATTTCCTGCAGGGCAGTTGGGAGGCCCGAAGTATATTAAGGCGCTTAAGGGTCCCCTCCCGCAAATTCTCCTCCTACCTACAGGGGGAGTAAATTTAGAGAATGCCGGCGAATTCATTAAAGCTGGCTCTTGTGCCATTGCCGTGGGAACAGCATTAGTTGATAAAAAGGCAGTGGCTGAGGGGAAGTTTGAAGTTCTGACCCAGAAAGCAAAGCAATTTCTAGAGGAAGTAAAGAAGGCAAGGGGATAAGGGCCAATAGATTAACCCCTGTTATGTAAAATATTGACAGGGGTTAACTTTTTGGCATAATATTCTGCGCTGGGTGGCATATTTGATTTGTAAATAATTTTATGCTATAATTCAAACTGGGGTAACTTCTATGTTGAAAAAGATATTGATAGTTCTTCTTCTGCTGTCTATTTTTTCCATAAATAGTGTTCTTGGTCAGGTTGCTTCTCGTGAAGAAGAGGACTTATACAATTTTGGTATGAGTCTCTATAGCGATGGGATGTATAAACTGGCGGCGGAGCAACTCGACAAATTTGAGAGGAATTACCCGGAAAGCAAGAAGCTGCCCGAGGTGAGATTCTATAGGGCGGAAGCCCTATTCAAGGACGGAGATTATGCAGGAGCATTCATCGGGTATGGCAAGGTTGTAAGTTCACATCCGGGAACAGATTTTGCCCTCAGGAGCGCCATTCGTCTGGCTGACTGTAAATACATGTCCAAAAATTATTCTGAAGCAATCAGGCTCTATCAGGATTTCATCCGCAGGTATCCCAAGAGTGACCTGGTGGCGGAGGCAAAATATTATACTGCCGAATCTTATTTCAATCAGGAAAAGTATAAAGAGGCTATTTCAGGTTATGACGAGATTATCAAAAAATATCCCCAGTTCAAAGATATGGACTACGTCCACTATTCCAAAGGTTTCTCTTACTTCAAGCAGGAGAAATATTCTCAGGCTTTGCTTGAATTCTCCAAAGTGGTTAAATCTTTTCCTGAAAGTGGTATTGCTGATGCGAGCCAATTTTTTATGGGGGAGTGCCGGTTTTACCATCGGAATTATGAGTTAGCCATACCCGAATACGAGAAATTGTTTAAGAACTATCCCCAATCCACATATCTTCCTCAAGCCCAGTTTAAGATCGGAGAATCTCTCCTGGAACAGAAAAAGTACTCTTTGGCCAGACAAGCGTATCAGAAAGTATTAACTATAACCGAATCTGGCGACCTGCGAGGAGCCTCACTGTATCAAATCGGTGAGGCGTTCTACCGGGAAGGAGAATACCCGAAAGCAATTGTCGCTTATCAGGAAGTCATTAAAGTCTATCCTCGTTCCGACCAGGCGGAGAAGGCCCAGCAGTCTATTGGCTGGAGCCACCTGAAACAGGGAAAGTTTGCTGAAGCCAGGAAGGCTTTTTCCGAGATGATAACCAGGTATCCTAAATCGGGATTAGTTCCCTCAGCGCTCTATATGATTGGGAATCTTTTCTATTATGAAAAGAAATACGACGATGCAACTAAACAATACCAATTATTGATAGAAAATTTTCCCACAAATAATCTGGCTGATGACGCTTTCTACTGGAAAGGCTGGTGTTACTATAAGAAAGGACAATATGATGACGCCATTTACGCTTTCCGGGAAATGGAAAAGAAGTACCCCGATAGCAAATTGAGAGTGGAAGCGACGTTCCAGATTGCAGAATCTCTGTTTCGAAAGAGAGATTTTGATTTTGCCGGGAAGGTTTACCGGGAAGTTATTGACCGTTATCCCCGGAGCGGTTTGGCTGATGATGCCTATTTTGGTTGGGGTAGGTCTTCTTACGAAAAGGGCGATTTCGTTTCCGCTATCAAGGCTTATGGGGCAATCGTTACCGCCTATCCGAAAAGCGACCTGGCTCCCCGGGCGCAGATGGAGATAGGGAACTGTCTTCTAAGCCAGAAAAAGTATGGTGAAGCACATAACGCCTATAATCTTGCTCTCCGGAACTATCCCCAAAGCGGTATTGAAGACCAAATAAGATTCCACATTGGTCTGGCTTATTATAAAGAAGATAAATATGAGAAGGCGATTGAAGCTCTTGACAGTTTAAGGGAGAAATTCGAAAAGAGTGATGTCATTGACAGAGCTATCTATTACATTGGCTGGTCATACTTCAAGCAGAAAAAATACGACGAGGCAGTTCTCCACTTTAACAGTGTAGTAGCCAATTATCCTGACAGTGCCATTGCCGCAGACTCCCTGTTTAGAATTGGAGACGCACTTTATAATCAAAAGCAATACGAGCAGGCGATAAAGAATTATGAGAAAGTCATCAATCAGTATCCTCAAAAGGAGATAGCGGAGTTTGCCTATTACGCTATTGGCTGGAGTTACCACGCCCAAGGAGAAGAAGATAAAGCAGTCAAGGTATACAAGGATTTTATTGAGAAGTATCCGAAGAGCCGTTTGAATGTAGAAGCGAGGTATCGCCTGGGAGAATACTATTATAGCCGGGATAATTTTGGCGAAGCAGCAAAGTTTTACCGCTCGATAGCGGAGAACTTTCCCAGCTCGTCTCTCGCCGACGATTCCAGTTACTGGTTGGCCTGGAGCCACTACAGGGCTGGCAACTATGATGAGGCAGCCAATACTTACAGGACGCTAATAACCAGCTATCCTGATAGCGACCTCGCCAGTGAAGCTAAATTCCGCATTGGCGAATGCTATTTTGTGCAAGGGAAATATGTTGAGGCAATAGCAGAGTATGAGAAAAAGCTCGCCAGTTTTCCGGAAGATACTTTCTCCAGTGAGTCCCAGTACAAGATTGCAGAGAGTTATGAGAAGATGGGCAATAAGGAGCTAGCGGCAGAGGCTTTTCAGAAGACGCTCCAGGAGTATCCGCAGTCAATAGCTGCGGCCAGAATACATCTGAGAGAGGGAATTTCGTACGAAGAAAAGAAAGACTATAAAAAGGCGATAGAAAAATACAGATTGGTCACAAATTTAGCCCGTAACGAAGTAGGAGCTGAGGCGCAGAAGAGGATAGGTGACTGCTACTATTTCCGCAAAGATTACGACAATGCCGTGGTTGAATATTTGAAGGTGGTCTATCTTTATAACAAATACCTGTACTTTGCTGCTCCCGCGCAATATATGGCTGGAGAATCTAACGGGAAACAAAGGTTCTGGGAGGAAGCGAGAAAAGCCTACAAGAAGGTCATAGAAAATTATCCGGAAAGCGAGTGGGCGACGAAAGCAAAGACAGAGCTGGAGATAATAGCCGATAAATAGTATGTCAATAAAAAGAGCTATCTTTTTTATAGGAATTCCAGTCTTTCTTTTTTTATGGCAACCCGGCGCAGGGGCTGAAGCGGAGAAGCCGACCGAGGAGAAGCCTGCTTTCGAGTTACCGGAAGTGGTAATTATCGGAGAAGACCAGTCCAGGGTCACCATAGGCGCTGAAAGGCAGCCACTCATTGATCAGCCATTTTTGAAAAAGGTCGAACTTGGCCTGGAACCAATGGCAAAAATCTCTCCTCTATCTTTTCCTCCTCAGAGGAAGGAAGGAATTATTGAATTCAGTTTTGCCTATGGGAGTTTCGACGCTTTAAAGGCTAGCTTCAGTTACGGTAGACAGATCAGCGACAAGACTTATTATCTTCTGGGTATAGGAAAATATAAGACAGACGGAGAATTTCCCGGCAGACGGTATAATCATGATAGCTCGTTTTTAGAATTTGGATTCAAGCCTCGCGAAAAGCTCGATTTGAAAATTGCAGCTTCTGGTCTCCTGAAAGATTATCGCTTGTCCAATTCTGCCATTACTCAGAAGGCAGACCTGTACAACCTGGAATTGGGAGTGGAGGGGAGAATAAGGGAAGGAAGCAGTCTGGGGTGTCAGTTCTTTGGTCAAGTGGCAAACTTAGAGAATGATGATAAAGCTAAAAGTGAAATAGCAGGGACCAGGTTACAGGCGAGGATTGGTTTGACGGAAAGGAACTTACTGAACCTGGAAGCTCAACTATATCAGGAGAGTCTTAGATTAGGTGGCAATAGTAGGCGTTACTCAATTAGTTACATTTCTTTCAGTGATGAGTTTCTCCTATTTGACAAACTATGGGTTAATCTGGGGATGGAATACAAAGAGAAGAGTAAGCCCTTTACTTCTTTTTTCTATCCCACGGGCAGAATCTCTTATGAGTTGATACCCAATTTTAACCTCTGGGTAAAATATAGACCGGAAATGGCAATTCCTCTATTCGATGAACTTTACGTAGATAGCGACTATACAGGTGTTAATTTGGACCTTATTCCCCAGAAAAGAAAATTTTCCCTGGAAGAAGGTATGGAGTATAAATTCAACGAGAACCTGTACGGTAACATCTCCTTCTTTCAGAGGAAATTCAGAAATTTCATTGCTCTTTCCGATAATGGAAGTATAGGAAGTTGGCAAAATATCGCCAACGTGTTCTCGGAAGGCGTGGAAGCATCCTTTGTTTACAGCTTTCCAGAGAATTTTACTCAGAACTTGAGATATGTATACGAGAGAACAGAAGACGAAGACCGACCGGATGAGAAAGTGCCATATAGACCCGTACATTCGGTAAAAATTTCTTCACTCTATTCCTATAAACCGTTAAGTGTAGTTCTATCAGTCCTGATGCAGAGCGAAAGATATTACAATCGCTCTGATTCTTTGCCTTTCTACTGGACGCTGGAAACGGAAATCTCCTATCGCGTAGCAGACCAGCTTCTTCTTTTTGTTCAAGGAGAGAATTTACTGCAGGAGGACTATGCTGAGAGGTTCGGTTATCCACTTGACCATAGCAAATTTTTGGGAGGATTGAAACTAAAATTCTAAAGAAAAGGGGACAGGCTACTTTTTCCAAAAGGAGGCTAAAATGCTTAACTATTTTTTGCGCGGGGGAATAATGATGTATCCTCTTTTTCTCGCTTCGGTATTGGCTCTGGCGATAATCATCAACAAGCTTCAAGTTCTTTCTCGAGCAAGAACTGGAGAAAAGGAAGTAATGAGTAGAATTAAGGGACTGGTTGATCAAAAGAGGATTGAGCAAGCAGTAGCTGTCTGTAATAATTCCAAGGGACCGGTTGCTTCCATATTGAAGGCAGGCTTGTCCCAGTATGACAAGGGGCAGAAAGAAATGGAAGATGCGTTTGAATCGCAAGCTTCGGAGGAGGTTCCTCTCCTGGAAAGCTATCTGCCTGCTCTGGCGACCATTGCCGCAGTGTCTACTTTAATGGGGTTCACTGGAACGGTTATAGGAATGATTCGCGCTTTTGATTCCATTGCCGCTGCCAGCGCCACTTCTCCAGCGATTGTAGCTTCAGGTATTTCCGAAGCGCTGATTACCACGGCAACAGGGTTGCTCATTGCTATTCCCACGCTTCTTTTCTATAGATATTTTGTCCATCGCGTGGATAGGTTTGTTTCTGAGATTGAGAGATACTGTAAAGAATTGATTAGAATTCTGGTGACCAGATAAGGAGGCAAAGAAAATGCAATTCAGAAAACCAAAATCTCTTAGCACGCGTCTTGATATCGCACCAATGGCCGATGTTGTCTTTCTGTTATTGATTTTCTTTATGTTATCTACTTCTTTTGTTGTCCAGCCGGGCATCCAGGTCAGATTGCCCAAGGCAGTTACTTCCGAAATTCAGTTGAAGAAAGACCTCATACTAACGATTACTGCCGAGAACATACTCTTCTTGAACGAAGAACAGGTTACCATGGATGAGCTGGGCGAAGCGCTGCAGGCTGCTTTTGGCCAGAGGAAAGACAGATTATTAATTATCAAAGCCGACCAAGAAGTCAAACATGGCCTGGTGGTGCACGCGATGGATATTGCGAAACTGAACGGAGCTGATAGGTTAGCAATTGCCACAGAACCAAAATTACTATGAGTTTGGAGAGATAGGAATGTTTGCAGACCGCAATTTCCGGCTTTCACTGGTTATTTCTTTTATATTGCATTTGTTAATGCTGATATATATTCCCATAACCCAGCGCCAGAGAGCTCCGGTTAGATTTGTGGAAGTCTCTTTAGTTTCATTTCCGGCGGCAAGACCCACTGAGCCCGGTTACCCGAAGTCTTTAGCGCTTGCTAAGCCCAGAACCGACGTCCGTCCTGCTCCCGGAGTAGATGTCTGGACGCCGGGAGAGGGAGAGCCACTGGCAATTCTGGGACCGGAAACGAAGATTACCCTGTCAGAAGTCCCCGCGCCTGAGCCCGAATTGGGAGAGAAGATATCTATGCTCCCGGGTGAAGACAGGTTCACCATGGAAGGAGTAAAAATTACGCCCGGAGTTCACGATAGAGGGTCCATTTTTGTAGGAAAGGGTGAGGCCGAAGAGTTTGCCATAACCGGTCCTGTATCTCGTAGGGGAATTGTCCGGCGCGTCTATCCACAATATCCGAAGTGGGCAGAAGAAGCAGGAGTGAGCGGAGAAGTCAGCTTAAAGTTCTGGGTCCTGCCTGACGGATTAGTCAACAGAGTAGAGGTAACCCAGACTACGGGATATCCCGACCTGGACCAGATTGCCAGCCAGGCGATGAAGAAATGGCTCTTCGAGCCACTTTCTCCCAAAGAGAAGCAGATAGTCCAGTGGGGAACAATCACCCTCAAATTCAAACTGGAATGACGCTGAATTCTTTATGGAGAAAATATCTTGATTGAAGGAAGAATATTATTACTTGGCGATGACCCCAAGACCGCTCCCGGGCTAAAAAAGACCCTGGAAAAGGAGGCTTTTGCACTTTACCAGGTTAAGGGAAAATCGAGTGTTAAGGAGAAGATTACGAGGGTCGAGCCAGAACTGATAATTCTGGATTATGGCTCTTCCTCTGAAGATAATTTTATAATCTGTGAACAGATTAAACAAGACAAAAGCCTGAGGAACATTCCAGTGGTTATCATCAGCAATATTTCCCAAAAGAAGGAGCTAATTAGAGCTTTAGAAATCGGTGCCGATGACTGCCTGTCGAAACCTATTGATTTCGATATTTTCTTAGCCAGATTAAGAGCGATTTTGCGCAGAATAAGCTATAGAGAAGAGCCTGAGGAAATCCTGAAATGTAAAGATATCGTAATCAATTTGACCACCAGGACTCTTATGGTAAAGAATAAACCCGTCAAATTGACTCCCAAAGAGTTTGCCCTTCTTTATGTTTTGATGAAGAAGAAAGGAAGAGCTTTAGATAGGTCATATTTGATGAAAAGTGTCTGGGACGAGAAGTATATGGGAGACCCCCGCACAATCAACAAGCACATTGAAACCCTCCGCAAGAAATTGGGCCCGGAAGCGAAGCGACAGATAGAAACCGTGGCAGGAATAGGCTATATGCTTAGGGCCTAAAATCCCCAATTCCAACCCGCCAAATTTCCATTCCAGTAACCCACAATAGCGAGGTAGTGTAGCCCCTTATGGGCGTAATTCTTTCACTCTTGTAGCCGCAAAGCGTAAGCTTTGCTTCTTTTGGTCCCAGTGAATCGGGACGCTCACTACCCCCACAAATTTTCGCCAGAAATTCGCTTTAATTTTCGCATATTTAGGGTAAGATTATAGTGGGTCTTTTGCCAAAAAAAGGCCCGCTTTTTTACGGGGACTTTTGGGTAAGGGGAAATAGACAAATAAAATAGGAGCTGTATAATATTGAATTCTGTCGCATGGACAGTATATGGTAGTGTATGGCTTCAGTGGAAGTTTCCAGGGGAAGCCCGGGCGGTGCAGGAGTTGAAGCTTAAGACCGCCCGGGTTCCTGTTTTAAAAGACTACAGATAATTTGGCATTTTTAGCCGGGTCATTTGACCCGGCTTTTTTTTGTCTGAAAGTGAGAAGTGGCACTACTCAGTTTTCAAAACCAAACGAAAAGAGGTGAGAAAGAATGTGCAAGCGAGAACGATTGAGGATGGGTTTGCTCAAGATCGGAGAAATGGCCAGGGAGGCGGGAGTGCTGCGCTCCACTATTCGTTACTATACGGAAATGGGACTCCTGCCGGTAGCCGAAACCCTGTTGCCCGGAGGCTATCGCCTCTATGACCGCAAACAAACCTTGGTCAGAATTCAGCAGATTAAATCTATTGCTGAGCAGAACCGCACTTTAGAAGACATCAGGCAAGAATTGACAAAATCCATAGCTGGATAAGAAAGCAGAATTTGTGGCTGCAGAGAAAAATGGTCGCTGTCCCTATTTTCCTATTTTAGGGGTAAAATGAGAAAAATAAGAATAGTAACGTTTCCATTATTGATTTTTTTCTTGATTGCGCTGGAGATTTTTAGTGGCTTTGTGCTAAGAATTAAAGAAGCAGAAGCCGCGCATACTTTTGACACCAGCTATCAAGGAGCAAGAGCTAATACTAATCCGTATACTTTTGATTACACCTGCGGAGCTGGCACGACCTTGTTTGTGCTTTCAATAGTAGTAGGCGGTTCTACAGATAGAACAGGAGGAGTGCCGACCTATAATGGCATTTCTCTTACGCAGGCAGACCAGAATAGAAAAGCTCCTTCAAGTCCTGAGACTGTCGTTGAACTCTGGTATTTATTAAACCCCCCTACCGGTTCGGCGTATCAAGTTAGCATCCCGAATGCGGGAGCACGATATCTTTCTCCAGTGGCTTCATCTTATAAATCTGCCACGGGGAATACTACTGCTTTTCGTACAGCAAATGGCAATGGTGGTACGTCTACAAACCCAACTGGGCCAACTCTTACTGGTCTTGCAGTTGGGGATGTAATCGTCGCCGTTGTGGGGTCAGGAGCGACCACCTGGAATCCAACGGGAAGAACTGGAACACAACTGTATGACCGAGATGACGGAAGTTATGGCAATGGCGCTCAGTATCTCATCAAAACTGATACTAACGACACGGCAATGGCCTGGACGTTCGGAACTTCCGATGATTGGGCTATTGTAGAAGCAGCTTTCAAAGAAGAACTACCAACCATCACTATATCTTCATCTACTGCCCAACCTTCATCTGTTCTCGTAGGGGATACTGATATTGTTATGGGCTCTGTATCTATTGAAAGAAACGTAAGCTCAAACACAGTCACAGTAGTAACCTTAAAAGAAAACGGAGGGACTATTGATGCCCAGAATGAGCTGGCAAATGTAGAGCTATGGCTATCTTCAGATGATACCTGGGATTCAGGAGATAATCGGTTAGATAGTGCTAAAAGTTTTGATGGCGCAGATGGAGAGTGTACATTTACTGAAACATTTTATGCTACTACTTCTGAACAATACCTCATTGTGCGCTTAGATATATTATCTGAAGCAGATGCAGATGATACTATTGAGGTACGGGTGAGCACCATAACTACAACTGATGATGTAAATGGCATCCCCTGTGATATATCAGGAACTAGTACTGTAAGTTTACCCAGCATTACAGTATCCTCATCTATAGCTCAACCAACCCATGCTGCTGCTGGGTGCACTGATAAGGTTATGGGTGTTGCCTCTATTGTAAGGGATGGTGGCACAGGCCAGGTTACAGCAGTAACATTAAAAGAAAATAATGGAACCATTGATGCCCAGAACGAGCTTGAAAATATAGAACTATGGCTCAGTTCAGATACGGACTGGGATTCAGGAGATGAACAATTAGATAGTGCTAAAAGCTTCGATGGTGCAGATGGAGAGTGCACTTTTACTGAAACATTTGATGTTAACACATCAACCCAATACCTGATTGTGTGTTTAGATGTAGCATCTGGAGCAACAGCGAATGATACTATTGAGGTACGGATTAGCACCGTAACAACTTCTGATACAGTAAATGGCACCCCTTGTGATATATCAGGAACAACCACTGTAACTGCTGAGTGGTGGAATGCCTCCTGGTCATACAGGAAGGAGCTGACCTTTGATAACTCAGCCCAAACTGAAAACCTTACATATTTCCCAGTTATGGTGAAACTGACCCCTTCCAGAATTAACTATTCTGATTTTGGAAAAGGTGATGGAACAGACTTGAGGTTTATAGATTCTGACAACTCTACAGAATTAAAATACCATATTGAGGAATGGAATTCCTCTGGCGATAGTTTCATCTGGGTAAATGTGCCGCAGATAGATGGCTCCTCAAAAGTAGACTTCATCTATATGTATTATGGAAATGCTGGAGCCACTGATGTACAGAGCTCAACCAGTACCTTTAGTAATAGCTACAGAGCCGTATGGCATATGGATGAGGACTTATGGAATGGCACGACCAATGAGGTAAAGGATTCAACCGTGAATGGGATTCATGGCACCAGGGGTGGTAATGCAACTACCGTTGATACCGGAAAGATTGGTCGTTGTGGTACCTTTGATGGCACCGGGGATTATGTTAATTTAGGCACAGATATGCTTAGATATACTGTTGGAACGCTAAGTGCCTGGGCTAATGTTTCAGATTCAGGTAGTGCTGCTAGAGCTCTTGTTAGCGTTCATGAGGGAATTGACACTTATGATTGGTCTAACTTAAGAATTTACCAAACAAAATTGCAATATTATTGTCGAGTTGGCTCAGCCTATAAAGTAGCTGTCGCGAGCGATGAAACTATGACTGAAGGTGTCTGGAATTATGTGGCATATGCTACTGACGGTTCAGGCAATCAACTTTATATAAATGGGGAGCCAGCCGAGGTGACTTATAGTGATGGGAATTCAGCTACCAATGCCTTTTTTGGGGATATTCCCGCAAGCCAGAACACAAAGATAGGACTAATATATGATTATAATGGTACTGGTGTGGTTAGCAATGAGTACAAGGGCACCATGGATGAAGTAAGGTTTTCTACGGTGCGTCGGTCAGGCGACTGGATTCGTGCTCAGTATAAATCTATGAGTGATTCATTTATAACCTGGCCTGCTTTTATCAATGTAGCCCCATCCAGTGCTCAGCCCTCATCTGTTGCCCAGGGTTGTGTGGATAAAGTTATGGGTTCTGTATCTATTGGAAAAAGCCTAGGCTCAGGCATAGTTACAGCAGTTGTCTTAAAAGATACAGGGACCATTGATGCCCAGAATGAGCTTTCGAATATAGAGCTCTGGCTATCTTCAAATGATACCTGGGATCCAGGAGATAACCAGTTAGATACAGCTAAAAGCTTTGATGGCGCAGATGGAGAATGCACCTTTAATGAAGGTTTTGTAGTTACTTCTTCTAACCAATACCTCATTGTGCGCTTAGATGTAGCTTCTGGTGCAACATTAAGTGATACCGTTGAGATACAGGTCAAGTCTATAACTACAACTGATGATGTGAGTGGCATACCCTGCGATATATCAGGAGCCAGTAGTGTAGTTGCTCCCAGCATTACAGTAGCCTCATGTATATCCCAACCAACTTATGCTGTTATTCCATCCACAGACAATGTAATGGGTGTTGCCTCTATTGTAAGAACTGGTAGCTCGAGCACGGTTACAGCAATGACCTTAAAAGAGAATGGAGGGACTATTGATGCTCAGAATGAGCTGGAGAATATAGAACTCTGGCTCAGTTCAGATACAATCTGGGATTCAGGGGATGAACAGTTAAGCACTGCCCAAAGCTTTGATGGTGCAGATGGAGAGTGTACCTTCACTGAAACCTTTGATGTTACTACCACAGCTAAATACCTGATTGTGCGTTTAGATGTGGCATCTGGAGCAACATCAGGTGATACCATTGAAATACGTATCAGTACAATAACAACTACTGGCAGTGTTAGCGGCATTCCGCTTGATTTCACTGGTTACACCACAACAGATAATTCAGGAACCCTACCTGATTTTACTTTAACCTCTAGTGATATTAGTTTCAGCACCCACCCGCATATGGAGGGTCAGGATATTACCATTACCGCTGTAATCCTCAATGACGGAGCAAACTACGCGTCTTCGATAGGAGTCAAGTTCTACGACGGAGACCCGGACCTGTCCGGCTCCGTCTATATCGACTCCGGCACAATCTCTTCGCTTAATTCCGGCGCGACGGCGCAGGTACAGATAACCTGGACCTGTACATATGGAGGAGACCATGATATTTTTGTACATATAGACCGTGAGAATTCTATAGGCGAGGCAAGAGATAATAATAACAAAGCCTATAAAACAATAACCGTAGGAGCGGCAAATTACTGGATTTCAGATACTGCTGGCAACTGGTCAGATGCCGGCAACTGGTCTTTAGGTGCAAAGCCTGTACAAGGCGACTATATAGTATTCAATAATTTGTATACAGGCAAGTGCACAATTGACGAGAATACCCCTGAACTGGGAAGAATAATCATTGATTTCGGTGCAGGAGAAATCGAACAGAATGGAAATGTAACAATAACAGGGGATTTTATACAGTCAGAGGGCAAATTCACATGTTCAGCACCCCAGACCTATTCCTTTTCTGCAGGCGGTGACTTCTCCATACCTACTATTAGTGATGCATTCAAACGTGCTTCAGGCTCTGGTACACCGGCAAGCCCCTATAAAATATATGATGTTTATGGACTGCAGGCATTGCCATGCGGTTCAGATTCATATTTTGAATTGGGCAACAATATTGACGCAGGTCTATCATCTAACTGGGATTCAGGCAAAGGTTTTACTCCAATGACATTTACTGGTACATTTGATGGTAAAAACCACACCATAACAGGTGTTTACATAAATAGACCGAGTAGTAACTCCCAGGGCTTGTTTGCCTCTATTACTGCAGACGCTACTGTCAAAAATTTAGGTCTAATTGATACTGAGGTCCATGGCGCTAACTACACTGCAACCCTGGCTAGCCTGTTTTACGGAACTATCATTAATTGTTATTCAGAAAATGTACAGGTCTCAGGGTCAGGAGATAAGGTTGGTGGTTTAGTCGGTATTGCTCAGGGTTCTGGCGCCTCCATTTCAAAATGCTACACTACCGGGAGCGTAGATGGTACTGACCAATGGCAAGTTGGCGGTTTAGTTGGTGCAGCTCAAAATGGCGCATATATTAGTAATTCCTATTCTCATGCCTCTGTAACAGGTGGGACAGGTGGGGTACAGGTTGGTGGTTTCATTGGGAGTGCAGACGATTCAACCCTTTTTAAATGTTATTCGACAGGAGTGAGTGATGGAGGTGGTTTGTGTGGTGATAGCATTCTTGCAACCATTTATTATTGCTACTGGGACACAGAAACCTCTGGTGCATCTACAAGTGAAGGTGGAACAGGAAAAACCACCGCTGAAATGAAGCAACAAGCTACTTTTGTAACTTGGGACTTTACAAGTATATGGTCAATAATTCAAAACCAAACATATCCTTATTTACAGGCATCAGGTATTGTATGGGATGGTGGAGGGGCTAATAACAACTGGTCAACGGGAGCTAACTGGGTAGGAGATACTGTGCCTGGAGAAACAGATAATGTAGTCTTCAATGCCACATCAAATAAACCCTGTACAATAAACACCTCAGCAACAGTTGCGAATTTTTCAATAGTAGAGGGTTCAACAATTACAATTACAGCAAGTGCTAATCTAACAGTTAATGGGAATTTTAGCCTATCAACAGGGACATTTAATGCATGGTCTACAAACCTAACCATTGGAGGCGACTGGTCACTTACTACCGATTCCACATTCAATGCCCAGACTTCAACAGTTACTTTCAACAGTTTAGCAACCACAGAGCTCACAGGAAATACAACATTTTATTGTCTGAAATCAACCCAGACATTTAAAACAATTAAATTCTCATCAAATTCTATTACCTACGTAACAGGTCATCTTAACTTTGAGAATGTAACCCTACGCTCTACATTGGATGGAGCTACCTGGTATCTGAATCTCTCTGGCACTCAGGATGTACATGATGTAGATGTCAAAGATTCCAATGCATCAGGCAGTACCATTAACGCTACCGATTCTACTGACTTTGGCAATAACACTAACTGGAATTTTGGACCCCCTGCAGGAGCTAATAGGTATTGGGTAGGGGTGGATAATCCGGACAACTGGAATGACCCGAATAACTGGTCAGATACTTCTGGAGAAACAGGAGGAGCGGGTGTCCCGGGACCAGACGATACTGCCATCTTTGATGGAGGCAATCCCAACTCCTGCCAGATTGATATATCCTCTACTGTAGTTTCAGTCATAATTTATTCCACTTATACAGCCACAATATCCATCAATTCTGGAGAATCCCTGACCACCTCAGGCTCTTTTGAGATTGCTGGTGGCACCTTCACCACCAATGGAGAGATTCTTGATGTAGGTTCCTATAATCAAACCGGCGGCATATTTAATGCTGGTGGCTCGACAGTAACCTGTAATGGTAACTTCAGCGTTACAGTAGGAACGTTCAATGCTGGTGCGTCTGTATTAGTTCTGGATGTCACAGATGGCAATGCCACATTTACTGCTGATGGTTACACCTTCAATAATGTAATCTTCCAATCAACAGGCACAGTAGTTAGAACATGGACATTAGGAGCAGGGACAATAACCTTTAATGGCGACTTCCAGCTCAAGGCTCAAGGCAGTGGGAATTTGACAGTAACTGCAATTACTAATAATCCTGACCTGGATATTGATGGTAGTGTGGATTATATAGGGACAGGCGTGGGCACAGAATCACTCTCCATGGGAGAGGGCACCTGGACAGTGGGAGGAAATGTTGACTTTTCAGACGGGACGGTAGATGAGAGCACTTCCACGTTTATGTTGAATGGTAGTTCCACCCAGACCTTAACCATGGATGGGAATAACCTCAATATTTTGCAAATCACCAATTCTTCTTCTGATGGGGTTTACTTTACTGACAATCTCACGTTGAGCACCTTTACAGCTACCACGGGTGATACCAACTTGTATTTCTGTGGTGGTTCTACCTTCACCTTTACCAACATCAATTTCAATGGTCAGTCAGAATCCAGTCGCATAGTGCTGAAGTCAACAAGTACAGGCACGGCCTGGTATTTAACTGTAACTGGCAACCAGAGCGTCTCCTATGTAGACGTCGAGGATTCTGATGCTTCAGGCGGGAACACTATCTTAGCCATAGATGGCACGAGTGTCAATTCAGGCAACAATGTCAAATGGGATTTTGGTCCTCCAGCAGCAATCACTGATTTAACAGGTTTATGCGATAGCGAAACAGGCGATGTAACCCTTTCCTGGTCCACCCCAGGAGATGATGGATGGACAGGCACTCTTCCTTCTGGAAGCGAATATATAATTGATTATTCAACTTATTCTATCCAGTGGAGCACAACAAATTATAAGGTCTCCATTTCCACTTCTGGAGTAGCTCCCCACACTGAGGTTTCCCGTACAATTACCGGTCTCACCGGCGACACAACCTGGTATTTCCAAATCTGGACTCGGGATGAAATTCCCACTAACTGGTCAGGCCTGTCCAACGGCGCCACTGTCTGGGTCAACTCCGTCCTCAGCGTCTCTATCTCTACTAACACCATCAATCTGGGAGTCGTGGAACCCGGCTCCTATGCTTTGACGGTAAGTTCGGTTGTTGTGACCAATAATGGAAACATAAAACAGAAGTTTAAACTCAAGATTGTATCCGAACCGAATGCTACCTGGGGATCGGTAACGGCAACTTCCCCAAGTGCTGAGCAATACAGGTATTCGGGAATCTTCTGCTCCACCCAACCTGTCACATCGGATTTCCTGTCTGAAGACTCATTCTCGGTTTCTACAGAAAGAACATCTTCCTCGGCAGACTTGGCTCGTGACTCTGACCCTGACGAACAAAAAGGATTCAATGTATCTCCTGATAATACAAGAAATCTGTGGTTTAAGTTTGAAGCACCAACATCTACAGATATAACTACCACGCAAGCAATCCCGGTGAGGATTATTGCTATACCTTATCCATAAGGAGGAATAGACAGAAGATGAACAGGATTCGTTTTTTCAATGAGGAGAAAGTTATCACAGCAGGGTTAATAGTATTATTCTTTCTTTTGCCTCTGGTATTTCAACCTTTCCTGAGTGACCCATTTGCATTACCTAAGGCAACAGTTTTAAGAATTATGGTTCTGTTTATTCTTGCTGTGTGGCTGACAAAAGTATTGAGAGAAGGAAAAATTAGATGGCAGAGAACACCGCTTAATTTACCAATAATTATGTTCTTATTAATTTGCGGATTATCCACGCTATTTTCCGTTTCTCCGCGGTTGAGTCTCTGGGGTATGCACGGCTTCTATTTTGAAGGATTTTTGAGTTTTCTGTGCTATGGAATCGTCTATTTCATCGCTGCTAATTATGTAACAGATAAAAGAAAAATTTTAAAAACTCTTCTCATTGCGAGTGTTATCGTTTCTGTTTATGCTCTTGTGCAAGCTAGTGGAATTACTTTCTTCGTCTGGCGGGGGACTCAACCGTATCCGCGCGTCTGGTCTACTCTTGGTAATCCTAATTTTCTGGGCCCATATTTGATTATGGTTATCCCCATCTATCTAGTTTTTCTAATGAGAGCAGAGACAGTAAGGAAGAAACTTCTTTATAGCCTTTTCACACTAATCTCCGTTCTCGCTCTTATCTTTACCTATTCCCGGGCAGCCTGGTTGGGTATGGCAGTCGGTCTTATTGTTTTTGCTTTTATGGTAAATAAGAAACAACTGAAAGCAAATTCATTCTTCCTTATGGGAATTATGGTCTCCAGTATTATTTTAGTTTCGATTTATCCGAGATTGTATCTGCGTCCTGAAGAGAGAACTGCCACAATGAAACCGATTGTCGAGCGGGCAGTTTCCACGGTAGATTTCAAAGAACCTGGCATTACGGCGCGACTTTCTGCATGGGAAACAACAATAAAGATGACTTTAAAGCGTCCGATTCTTGGATTTGGCCTGGATACTTTGGGAATGAGTTTTCGCAGGTTTATGTCAAAGGATTATGAAAAGTTAGCCGGCCGGTTTAGCACTGCTGGCTACGCTCATAATGAATTTCTTCAATATGGCACAACTATTGGATTGGTAGGATTGGGAGCTTATCTCTTCTTGCTATTTGTCTTCTTCAGAATATTAATAAAGGTTTCTCGGGGAAAAGATAAAAACCTATTGGTTAGTGGATTATGTGCATCCTGTGTTGCGCTTTTGGTTAATAATCAGTTTAGTTTCAGCACTATTGTTCCGGCAACATTGTTATGGTTTTTCTTTGGTCTGGGAGTAAGTCTTTCCGAGGGAGAAAAGAAAGAATTCCAATTTTCTATTCCCGTGAAGGCGAAATATTCAATTTCAGCTGCAGTAGTCGTGGTCACTGGCTTGCTATGTCTCTTTTGTTTTCGATTTCTCGTAGCCAGCAGATTTGACCGCCTAGCTCAGGATTCTCAAGCAGATAGAAACTGGGAACAAGCAATAGTTCTACAGGAAAAATCAGTAGAGTTCAACCCCCTTGAGGGTATTTATCGTATGCATTTAGCCAAGATTTACCAGGAAATGATTGGTAACGCCAAAACAATAGAACAAAAAGAAGAGTTTTTCAGGAAGTCTCGCGACGAGTATCAAAAAGAGATTACTGCTTATCCTTATCACGCTTTAGCTTATAACGGCCTGGGGGTTACCTATATTTATGCAAATTCGTTTCTAAACAAAAAGACTTCATCAAAAGCAAGCAAAAGTTTTGAAAAAGCAATTGAATTTGACCCTTATTTTATTGAAGCCTATTCAAATCTCGCTGCTGTCATTTATCAACGGGGAGAGGTAAAAAAAGCAATTGGACTTTACGAGAAGACGATTGAACTACGTCCCGGGGTGGCTCTCAGTTACTACAATCTTGGCAATCTTTACGCTCAGGAGGGAGACTATTCTCAAGCAATAAAGAACTGGCAGAAGACTTTGAGAGTAGATCCCAATTTCAAGGAAGCTGAACAGAGGTTACTCCAGGTATGGCAGGACATGGAGAAATGAAAGGGAAATTATTAATGCAAAAGTTATCAGGAGGTGTAGAAATGAAAAAGGCGATTCTAATCTTGTCTTTGCTAGTGGGGCTGGTTTTTCCGGGAAATGTAAAAGCTGGTGGACTTTCCACTTCGTTCGGTGACATCTTCATCGAAAATCTTGAAATTGGCGAGACCTACAGCACCAAAGAATTAATTAACCTTCCTTTAAGAATTAGAAACGACAGTCCCTACGAGATGGACATTAAAGTAGAAGTGATGCTACCCAGTAAAGGCGACCTGAAAGAAGGTTTTGAGCCACTCCCCGGCCCCCACTGGATTACATTTGAGCGGAGTACTTTTACCGTAACACCTGGTGGAATGGCAGAGACAGATGTTCTTATTAACATTCCCAAAGATAAGAAGTTGCGAGGTAAACAATTTCAGGTCTATCTCCATTCTTACACTGTTCCCAGACCTGAAAAACCACTACAGATTTCTGTAGGGTTAGCCAGCCGCTTGCTATTTACTGTTGCGGAAAAAGAAGGTATGAGGAGGAGAGGCGACGAAGTGGGAGTGTTTCAAGTGGTGCCCGATGACCTTTTCCTGGTAGATGTTCCACTGGGTAAAAGAGTAAATGTTTGGGAGCAGTTCGGGAAATCTCTCACAGTCCATAACCCGAACAAAGTGGAATGTCGATATCAGATAGAGAGTATTACTCTCAAAGAAGGAGATTGCCCTGTGCGCAGAGGATTTGAGGAGACACCGGACCCAAAATATCTTGTCTTCGACAATATGACTATCAGAGTGGCACCGAGGAGTTCTGAACGCGTCATGCTGTATCTAAACGTGCCGGACAGACCGGAAAACCGAGAAAAGAATCTGATGTTCTTGGTCAGGGTAAAACAGCTGACAGGAAGGATTAGAGTCGCTGTCAATTCGCGAATCTATGTAATGACGAGATAAGTAGTGTAGGGGCTTGTCCCCTTAAGAATTACGCCCATAAAGGGCTACACTACCTACTACATATGAAAAAGAAAAGAACTCAGGAAAGAAAGGGGGTGATTTAGATGAGATACTTATTAGCAGGGCTTTTGGTTTTGGGCCTGGTAGGATTGGCATCGCAAGCTTATGCTGCTGAGAGCGCAGACATCACGATAACAGTAAAGATTCAGAAGTTATCAGTAGCAGTGGCTCCCACATCTTACGATTTCGGGAATATGGCAGCTGGCGCAAACGCTGTAGCAAGCTCCTACATTGCAGTGACCAATGACGGGAACGTTACGGAGAAGTTCAAGTTAGGGATACCGT
>Ga0224501_10000793_pt1 | contig 24487 bp, 21 predicted proteins | sample SF_Oct11_sed_USG_4_FD_169105 | JGI IMG/M metagenome (GOLD analysis project Ga0224501, IMG submission 169105) | Sediment microbial communities from San Francisco Bay, California, United States - SF_Oct11_sed_USGS_8_1 | ecosystem: Environmental > Aquatic > Marine > Sediment | place: USA... | reverse complement strand
GGCTTCAGGCATTCGGGCTTTGTAAGGTCTCTCCTCGATTGCTTCCATGTTGAGCTCCACTCCCAAACCTGGCCTAGTTGGCAATTTGATGTAACCATTCTCCACTTCAAGCGGCTCCTTAACCAGCCACTTTCCCCTTAGCCTTCCCCCTTCCTGCATTAGGAAATTGGGAGTGCAAGCATCGATCTGAATGGACGTAGCAAGCGCTACTTGAAAGTAGGGACAATGGGGGGCCACTTGTATGAAATAGGATTCAGCCATTGCGGCTATCTTCTTGGTTTCTAGTATTCCGCCGCAGTGGACTGGGTCGGGCTGTATTATGTGGGCTGCTCTTTTCTCAAAGAGTTCACGGAAACCCCATTTTGTGAAAAGCCTTTCTCCAGTTGCTATGGGTATTCTGCTGCGTCGGCAAAGCTCGGCCATTGCGTCAACATTCTCAGGGAACAGCGGCTCTTCGATCCACAAAGGCTTGTATTTCGCGAGCCTTTGCACCAAGTTAAGCGCTATCTGGATAGATGGCCTGCCGTGACACTCCAACATGATATCAGCTTTTTCTCCCACCTTTTCCCGGACGGCTTTGCATCGTCTCTCAGCCTCGTCTACAGCGTCCAACATCCGATCGTTCACGCCATAGGCTCCAAACTTGACAGCGGAATAGCCATCTTTCATTGCGCGCTCCACATTGTCTGCTAACTCATCTGGGGTTCTCCCACCTACTCCCACGTAGGATCTGATTTTGTCTCGGCATTTTCCGCCTAGAAGATTGTATATGGGAGTGTTGAAGTGTTTCCCAGTTATGTCCCACAGGGCTATCTCGATGGCGCTGATTGCGCTGTTCAGAATCGGTCCTCCCCTCCAATAGGTCCCTCTATACATAGCCTGCCAATGTTTCTCAATCTGCAAGGGATCCTTGCCCAAAAGATAGCGTTCATGCTCCATTATACAAGCAGCCACCGTCTTCTCCTTCGTCTCCAGCGTACCCTCCCCAATCCCGAAGATGCCTTCATCTGTATCGATTTTCACTAGAGTCAACGGTTGGACAAAGACACGGTCGCCGAACTCAGAAACCTCGCTGGGTGTATATGTAGTAACTTGGGTTATCTTCATCTTGAATCCGCCCCGAAAGACACCTTTTGGACAAGGTTTCGTGTAGGATATTTAAGATTTCTGCAATCTCTGCGGTTCAGAGTTGTCTCAACTGGGATTCGAGTATGCTCTCGTAACTCCTCATTGTTCGTTTCAAGCTTTCTCATTGACGTAGCTTCAGAGGTTGCCGCTGAAAACCTTTTATCGGTCCACCCATGATTAGAGAGCTGGTTCAGTTATCTGAGTTGCCGTTTATGAAGACACATACCTTTAGGTTGCCTAAGAAGACTTTGTTCGGCATCAACGCGGTAGAGAGGGTGGGTTCTGAGGCTAGAGAATTTGGCAGCAGAGCATTAGTCGTCACTGACTCAAATATCCAAAAAGCTGGGCTGTTCGACAGGGTCAGGGAGAAGCTGGAAGATGAGGAGATCGAGGTGAATACCTTCGATGAGGGAGGCGCCGAGCCAACTCTGGAGATAGCTCGGTCTGCCGCTGATGCCGCCAGAAAAGGGAAGTATGACCTCGTGGTTGGCCTCGGTGGAGGAAGCGTGATGGACATGGCCAAGGTCGCCTCCATAACAGTAACCAACACAAAAGACATAGAGGAGTATTTGGGCGTGGACAAGGTTGAACGCCCGGGCATACCGATGATCCTGATCTCGACAACCGCAGGAACAGCTTCGGAGGTCACCAAAAACGCAATCATCGTGATACCGGAGCAGAATCTTAAGACGGCAATCGTATCACCCCATAACCTTGCGGATGTGGCTATAATCGATCCAACTATGACGTTGACTGTCCCGCCAAGTGTCACGGCCGCAACCGGCCTAGACGCGCTTAGTCATGCAATTGAGGCTGTTATGTCCACTGGTGCCAATCCCGTAACGGATTCCCTCGCCTTAGAGTCTATACGGTTGATCGGTGGGAACCTTCGCCAGGCCTACACTCATGGAGACTACCTTGAGGCTCGGTATAACATGGCCTTGGGGTGTCTTATGTCTGGGATGGCCTTCGGGAACGCTGGGGTGTGCATCGGGCATGCGGCAGCCTACGCTTTCTCAGTGAAACATGCGGTCTCCCACGGCGTTTCTTGCGGCCTAGCGCTGCCCTACGTGATTGAGTTCAACCTCAACGCGTGTATTCCAAAGCTCGCAAAGGTGTCAGAGTCCCTAACTGGAAAAACCTATCTCACGATGAGAGAGGCAGCTTCGGACGCGGCACGATCAGTTTGGGAGCTAATGAAGGACGTAGGGCTACCGACAAGTCTGAAGGAGGTAGGTGTGGCGGTAGAAGAGGTGGAAGAGATGGCGGAGAATCTTCTAGGGATCACCCGTCTCCTCGCAAGCAACCCGCGGAAGATCACAAAGGAGGAAGCTGTTCTACTCTTCGAAAGAATGTGGGAAGGAAGACTGGGAGAAGAAGACTAGCACAGTCCCTGTCAAAGTGCCCCAACTCTTATCCTAGCGTCCGCAACAGCACAGCCAGAAGGCGAAGCCATCACAGGATTCAGATCCATCTCTGTTATGTGCTGCTCCACAGCTAGGAAAGAGGCACGAACCATCACGTCCACGACGGCTTTCAGGTCAGCTGGCGGTTGCCCTCGCATCCCTGCCAAGAGTTGTCCAGCCTTTGTCTCGTTTATCATCTGTAAAGCATCTTGTTCAGTAAGCGGTGCAAGGCCGAAAGACACGTCCTTTAGGACCTCAGTGAAGATTCCACCCAGCCCAAAGACCATCACAGGGCCAAATTGCTTGTCAAGGATAGACCCGATGAAGACCTCCACGCCCGAGAGCTGATTCTGAACGAGCACCCCTTGGATTCTCGCTTCTGGCTTCCTTTTTCTCACGTTGCTCACGATATTATTGAAGGCTTTCGAGGCTGACGAAGGGTCTTCGATATCAGTGAGTACGCCACCGACGTCAGACTTGTGCACTATGTCAGGAGACAATATCTTTAGCACAACAGGAAACCCTATCTCGGAGGCAAACCGTGCTGCTTCCGTAGGCTTTGCTGCAAGCCTCTCAGTCGTCGTCTTGATGCCGTAGGCTCGCAGCATGTCCTTGCTTTCGACTTCCGTAAGCATTTCACGGCTTTCCGAAGCGACCTTCTTCACGATTTGGGCTGCTGCTTCACGATCAACCTTGACTCTAGCGGTCGGGAGAGCACTCCCTTGCCATTCCCCCGCCTCGACTAGGCCTGCGATGGCCTTCACCAAGCGTTGAGCCGTTGGATAGGTACTCACACCTGACTCCTCCAGTCTCCTTATCAGCTCACTCGTGTAGTCACCACCTGTTGCGTAGCAAAGAATTGGTTTCCCGCGATTCAATGCTCCTGCTATGACTTCTACGACGTCAGGCGTCATCGCTGCGTTCACGAAGACAATGAAGACGGCTATGACATCTGTTTCCGGGTCTTCCAAGACCAGATCCAAGGAATTCCTGTAGTCTTCGCTCGTTGCACTTCCCGTCAAGTCAACGTATATTCCAATATTAGCATAAGCGGGAAGGGAGTTTCGGAGACGTGTAACAGTTTCCGGAGAAAGATTAGCAGCGAAGCCCATCTCATGCGCAAAATCGGCAGCGGAAACGGATGGACCAGCACAATTGGTGACAATAGCGATCCTGTCGCCTTGAGAAGGCGGTTGACGTACAATAGCCTTCGATTTGTCGAACAGTTCTTCCAGAGTTTCAGCAACGATCATGCCCGCCTGCTTGAACGCTGACACGGCGATGTCATATGCTCCAGCAAGCGAACCAGTGTGGCTCATCGCGGCCTTGACACCCGCCTCCGTTCTTCCGCTCTTGTAGACGACAATAGGCTTCTGGGATGAGATTTCTCTAGCGACCTCAATCAGTTTTCTTCCGTCAGTGATGCTTTCGAGGTGCAACGCGATTACATCTGTCTTGGGGTCACTGGAAAGGTATCTCAGAATTTCTGTTTCATCAACATCACACTTGTTTCCAAGACTTACCAGCCTTCTTATCCCCAAAGACGAGTTGGAAGCCCACTCTAGAAATATCACGCCGAAGGTGCCGCTTTGGGTTACGAAGGAGAGCCTTCCCTCTTTCGGTCTTTTCATCTTTTCAGGCGGGTAGAAGAAGGTGTCAAGACGCGTCTCACCGTCAAAGACTCCTATGCAGTTTGGCCCGATCACACGTATCCCGTGTCTGCGGGCCACTTTCAACAGTTCTTGTTCGTAGTTTGCTCCATCTTCTCCCATCTCCTTGAAGCCGCCTGAGACGATGATGACGTTCTTGACCCCCTTCCGACCAGCTTCTTCAACGAGGCTGGGAATTATTTGTGGCGGGAGAGCGTAGACAGCGAGATCAATCTGGTCAGGGATCTCGCTTATGGATTGGTAGCACTTGGCCCCCAGTATGGTCTCGGCGCGGCCTATGGGGTAGACTTTCCCTTTGAAGTCAGACTGTGATATGCATCGGAATATCTCATGTCCTATCTTTCTTGGTGTTGCGGAAACGCCGACCACGGCGATGCTTCTTGGCGAGAAGAAGTTGTCAAAGGGATGAGCGTTCTCAGTTGGCATATCGGTCTTCAACTTTGCTGGGAGGTCTCATGAGATGAGTTCATAGCCTGCATCGAATGCCTTCAGGTTTTCTGCAGCAAACTTGGGTGCGATTGCCTCAACTTGCTTCCTAACCTTGTCTCTTGAGAAGAACGGGTCAACTTTGGTCAATGCACCGATCATCAAAACGTTGGCCGATTGAACGATGCCGAGTCTCTCGGCAGTTTCGGTAGCCCTTATCACATAGCCCTTTTCAGATATTCGTCTTGCTGCTTCGATTATCTCGTCGTCGCTCGGATACTTGTCGATTCCCATCATGGTAAAGGTTGTTGGAACCTTGTGCATGTTCAAGATGTACACCGTATCTTTGCTGGCTAGCTTTCTGTGCCTAAGCATCTCAATCGACTCGAAGCCTAGCATAACATCCGCACGATTTCTCGGGATCAGCGGCGAATAGATCTCTCCGTCACTAATCCTAACATGTGAGGTGACGGAACCCCCTCTCTGGGCGGCTCCCACCGTATCTGTGCTTAAGACATTAAGTCCGATAGCCATTGCATACGAAGAGAGAATTCTTGAAGCGAATATTGTTCCCTGTCCACCAACCCCAGCGATTAAAATGTCGTGTTTCATCGCTATCCACCAGCTCTCTTGTAGCCTTCACCTTCTATAGCCCCCACCGGACAAACGTCCACACAGACGCCGCATCTCACGCAGGCTGATTGGTTTATGCTGGCTTTTCCTTCAATTACGCTTATCGCTGGGCACCCAAATGTGTTGATGCAAATCTTGCAGCCTGTGCACTTATCCGTATTGACCTCAACAGGGGACGGCTCAAGAAGTTCGACTCCTTGCCGGCTAGACAATAGCAAGCAAGGGCGTCTCGAAACGACAAGTGAGACACCTTCATCTTTGATCGCTTCTTCAAGCGCGTTCTTAACTGCCTTGATATCGTATGGGTCAACGACCCTGACCGGCACATCCAATGCCTTGCATATCGCCAAGACATCAACGGTTGGCACCGACTCTCCTCTAATGTTCACGCCGCTTCCCGCATGAGGCTGGAACCCAGTCATAGCCGTCGTCCCATTGTCGCACATCAATGCGATCACCTTTGCGCGATGATAAACTGCGTTTATGAGCCCGATAATGCCGTTATGATAGAAAGTGGAGTCACCGATCACTGAGAAGACAGGTCTATTGACACCAGCAAATGCCATTCCAGTAGCCATTGGAATTGACGACCCCATACAGTAAATCGTCGATTGAAGCTCCATTGGGGGATAAGAGCCTGCATCGTGGCAACCTATGTCACCCGTAACTATTCCCTTGTGTTTTTGAGAAACTAGTTTCAACGCGTGTAGCATAGGTCTGTAACCGCATCCGATACATTGCGTCCGCATTCTCCCAGGTACTTGGAAGCCTAGTTCGGGAGCTCCAAGTTCTTCAGCTTTGGCTGTTGGGTCCAGCTTCTTGATCGCTTCTAAGACGACCTCTGGCGAGAGTTCCCCATCGCTCGGCAAGAAGCCTGATCGCCCCAGAACCTTGATCCCGATGCCCCTATCGAAGAAGATTTCCTTCAGCTTCCTTTCTACGACAGGTGCTAGCTCCTCGAAGACTACTATTGTATCGAGGTTCTTTACGAAGGAAACCACTCTGCTCTCGGGAAGAGGAAGAGTGCACAGCTTAAGTACCGGATACCGCTTGTCGACATACTGAAGGGCTTCCTTAATGTAGGCGTATCCTATGCCGCATCCCACTAGTCCTATCGATCCTTCTCCAGGCTCGACTGAGTTGTATCGGCTTTCCTCCATGATCTTACGAATCTCATTCTGCTTTTCATTAAGCCACCTGTGACGGAGCTGAGGTCGCTTGATCCCGCCATATCCGGGGACCTCAACCGCACTCATGATGAAACGCGCCCTATCATCCTTGAACTCTGCTGGCCTAGGCTTCACCACTTCCTCACACTCCACTATAGCCCTACTGTGGCAGATCCGGATTACAGGTCGAACCACAAAGCAGAGCTTCGTCTTTTCAGATAGGGAATAAGCGTCTTTGATCATATCTTTGACTTCAGCAACATTTGAGGGGTCAAAAACTGGAAGCTCAGCGTAGTCGTGGACTAGTATGCGTGTGTCTTCCTCGTTCTGCGATGACAGACCTCCTGGATCATCACCCGATACAAGGACTAAGCCGCCTACGACGCCTGTGAAGTTGAGATGCATCAGGAAGTCCGTCGTGACGTTGGTGCCGTTGTGTTTCATCACTGGCATCGACCTAACGTTGCAGAGTGAAGCGCCAAGAGCAACTTCGAGCGCCACCTTCTCATTGGAGGACCATTCAACATGGATCCAAGGATACTCCAAGTAGCTCTGAGGGATTTCTGAGATGGGTGTGCCCGGATAACCGGTGACTATTCCAACACCGGACTCTGCGCCTGCTCTAGCAATGGCTTCGTTCCCCATGAGGAATCTTTTCTCAGCCATTGAGACCACCCTTGTATGTCAATTACTAGTCGGTTCATATAACTATTGACATGGGATTGCAGACAAAGAAACTAAAATCTCAGGATGCGTCATCCAGGAAATGATGAGTACAACGATGTCTTACACGTTACAAGGACTCCGGATCGGCAGGCGGGAAAATGATGGGAAGGTGCTCCGGGCGATCTCTCTTTTCCGGCTCGTATTACCTTGTTGGATGCAAAGTTTCGGTTCCCATAAGTCTTAAATAAACTGTTCCGTTACCTCTTTAGTCGTGGACGTGAGGTAGCCGCTATCCGTCATCCAAAGAGGAAAGCAAATGAAGAGTCTTCTAGTTGAAGGCAACGAAGAGAAGAAAAACTGGTTTGAGTCCGTTAAGCTTGGGCTTGGAAGGCGGGAAATCCTCGTTACTGTTCTGATTTGTGTCGTGATAGCCTCCAGCTTGATCTACTCTCAGTATGGGAGAGACGTAGGCGGTTTTGGTGTAAGGAGAGGCATTGTAGGAATCATAAAGGTTGAAGGATCAGTTGTATCTTCTGGAACAGCAGATTGGTACTCCAGCATCATAAACAATGCGATGCTGAACGATAGCATTAGAGCAGTAGTCTTGGTGATTGACTCACCTGGAGGGTATGCCGACTACATCGAGCAGATATATTTAGATCTTTTGGAGCTGAAAAAGAAGAAGCCTCTTGTGGCTTCGGTCGTTTCGGCGCTTTCTGGAGGATACTATATTGCGGTGGCAGCTGACTCTATCTACGTTCATCCCACATCTTTTCTGGGAAACATAGGAGTGATAGGGACAGGACCGCCGATACTCATACCCTCTGAATCTGTATTGGAGACAGGAGCCTACAAAGCCACAGGCTTCTCTACGCTTCTCTTTTATCAGAACCTAAGTCACGCTTTAGATAACTTCGTTTCAGCCGTAGAAAATGGAAGGGTGAATGCCTCGAACCCCTTAAGGCTCTCCTCTACCCAGCTGAAAAGGGCGATGATCTACATGGGCAGCGAGGCTTTGAGTGTCGGACTTGCAGACTATAGCGGTTCTCTTCAGACAGCTATACAGAGCGTAGCCCAAGAGGCAAGACTGACCGAGTATGACGTTGCCGAGCTTAGGCCACGCGTTTTGAGCACGTATGCATCAATGGTGGACTCCTCGAACTTTACATCGGCAGAGCCGCGGAATGTGACCCTTGAAACCCTTGATAAGCTTCATCCCCCACCAGCCATGCACTACATTTACCTTCCTCCTAAGGATTTGACTCAGAGCCCATCATCGCCTGAGCTGTTCAGCGAAGCAGGTGGCGTGTTTGCTGGGAGGAGCAATATCATTGTGGACATCTCCCATGAGAACCAGATCTCTTGGTGGACGCTGGACATCCTGATAGCAGAGCTGGCAAAGAGAAATGTGGGGGTAAGTTTCTTTTCCCAGTGGGAGGACATAGACTCCGGATTTGGCAACGCTTCAGTTCTCATAGTGGCTTCACCGACAGAAGTCTTCACCGGCCAAGAAAGCAACAGGATCGAGGAGTTCGTTTTGAGGGGTGGAATGGTTGTGATGTTATTTGATCCGGCTTGGGAGCACATCGGATCGCAAGGTCTGTCGCAGGGCATCATAGCTCCGATTAACTCCCTTTCAGTTAGGTTTGGCCTTTCGTTCGCAAAGGGGTATTTGTACAATGAGGAGGAGAATTTCGGTCTATACAGGAACATATACGTGAAGGACTTCAAAGACAGTCCATTGACGCAGAACTTGGAGTCTCTTGTCCTTTTCACGGCTACCCACATACATTCAATGAACAAGGGAGTAGCTTGGACGTCGCAGGATACTTACTCATCCATAGCCGAGAGGGCGGACAAATACGCGCCCATAGTCTGGCTGAAGATGAAAGGCAATGGCACAATCATTGCCCTTGGTGATTTGACGTTACTCAGGGAGCCGTTCTGTTACGTCGAGGACAACTACAGGCTGATACAGAACCTCGCCTCGGTCATAGCAGGTGTGGAGGTGCCAGTCGAGGAGGAAGAAGACCATATTGAGGAGGAAGTGGCGAAGCCTGATCTCCCTGTTGGAACGGAGATCAACTATACTGAGTGGGAGGATAGTGAAGAGAAATTAGTTAGGTGGTTCAAGGTCAGCGAGACCGAGGTGAGGATTGAGCGGCCAAACCAGACCAGCTACTACTACTTGACGGAGGATGGGGCACTTCGCAGGTGGATGTCGGACGGCATGGACTGTGTGTATGAGGATCCTCTTCCTGATCCTCCTTATCCTTTGACCAAGGGGAAGAGGTGGCAATATGAGAGTGACTACAACTTGACCATTGATGGCGAAGTGAACCTAGGAAGGCTCGTTGCGGAGGAGCAGGTTGAGGGCTTTGAGGATGTGCAGGCTGAGAATGGTGAGAGGTACTTCTGTGCAAAGGTTAGGTTCACTCTTGAGGAGGAGCTAACGATGGCTGGATCGAACATGACGTTGGTCACAACAGGTCGCTACTGGGTCTCCTCTGATGCTGGCACCGTGAAACAGGAGGAAACGACCCAGTACTGGGCTGATGGACTGCTATACCGCGAAGTGACGAGGACGCTTTTGCTCAAAAATATCCAGAAGTGACAGGGCACCTAATTCCCACGGAGCCCATTGTTTTTTAGAACCTTTTCCTGAAACCAAAAATCGACCCGGACCTCGCGAGAAACGTTTAATTCATGCAGGGATATACGTCATGGTTGGAGAATAGTTATGAGTAATGAAGGTTTTCGCTTTGGAATAGGTGCTTTCGAGTGTATGGTGGTTAGGGACGGTGCTTTAGCGTATCCTTATCCTGCAAAGAATGTTCTCATTAACTTTTTTGTTAACGCCGGCGAAGAAAGTTTGAGGCGGGTGCTGAGGGAACACAATTTGGATCTTGATCGATGGAGAGAGTATGTCAGTCCATATGTGAGCTTACTGATCAGTGCAGGCCAGCGCAAAGTGCTGGTAGACACTGGTGCGGGTGGCTTTGCACCGACTACAGGTAAACTTATCTCTAGCCTGAAGGTTGCGGGAGTCGCGCCTGAGGATATCGATGTGGTCGTCCTGACCCACTGTCATGTAGATCATATCGGCGGAGCCGTCGATGGTGAGGGTAAGCCGGCTTTTCCTAATGCTCGTTACGTCATGTGGAGGGACGAGTGGGATTTCTGGACATCAGAGAAGGCTGCAGAGGCAGTGGCGAAACTGAAGATTGAGGATGAACATCTCAAAGAAGGCTTGATCAAAGGGCCACGCCACACGCTCCTGTCGATAAGAGACCAGCTCGATCTCATCGATCATGAAACGGAGATCGTGCCCGGCATCCGGGCCGTCGAAGCATCTGGTCACACTCCTGGCCATATGGCGGTCGCCGTCACCTCGGGAGGTAAGGAGTTATTGTACATCTCTGATACGGTGATCCATCCTGTCCATCTGCAGCGGCTGGACTGGTATTCAGCGGTCGCCATTGATCCCATACGAGCTGTGGCTACGAGACGCCGGATCTTCGAGAGGGCCGTGGCAGAGAAGACCTTGGTTCATGCCTCTCACTTCCCCTTTCCAGGCTTGGGTTATGTGGTTCAGGAGGGAGAGGGGTGGCGGTGGGAGGCGCTGTAAGTTAGCTGGCTAGAAGGAAGTTTCGCAAAGGGTAATATGGAAGGATGTGTACTTGGCTTCATCAACAAGAGGGGATGATGATGACAGATGCTTTGGTCCAGTCAAGATGCGGGTTAAGATGCAACGACTGCGAGTGGGTTGAGAAAGCCAATTGTCTTGGTTGTCTGAATGCGCATGGTAAACCGTTTCACGGCGAATGCTTGGTTGCCATCTGTTGTGAAGACCGTGACTTGTTGCATTGTGGTAAATGTGAGGACTTTCCTTGTGAGAAGCTCATGGCGTTTGCGTATGATAGTGAACATGGAGATAATGGTGAAAGGATAGAGACTTTGAGGAAGTGGCTGTCAGAGGAATAGCGAGTAACGGTCATTGCTAGCTAGCTAGGCAGCCTTGGCATGTGGGTAGTTCTCGTATTGATGCCAGTCCTTTTAGGAATTCCTTGCCGTCGAAGTCTTTGGCGCCCCATGCGGTTACGCCGTAGCCTTTGATGATGTGTTCATATCTTTTTGTCAGTTCCTTCAGGGTTCCGTTGCCTACGACGCAGCTTCCGCACCAGAGTCCGCAGTAGCCGATTTGGTTCTTGACATTTTCGAATGGTTCAGTCTGCACTTTGTGTTCCTCTGGCTAATCTCGCTAGGGACCGTATATATAATTGGCGGCGGTCAAGAATGATAAGAGATTGCACTAATGGGAATCTGAGATTTTCAGGATGTGAGATAATTGCGGGTGAATGAGTGTGTTATGTGCGAGGCGTTTCCGTGTGTTGATGTGAAGCATGAGTGTTACATCGTGCCAGATGTAGAGGTGAAGCCTGAGGCTGTTTCGCTCATTATGATTTCTGAAGCTGCTCCAGCGGATCGTGCTGATTACTATTATGCGGAGGGAACTCCTTTGTTTCAGCAGACTACGGTTCAGGCCTTCAAAGATGCTGGCGCTGATGTGTCATCTGTTCAGGATCTGCTTGATATGGGCGTATATTTCACCACTGCTGTGAAGTGTGGGAAAACTGGGTACGGTTTAAAGGCGGCCACCGTCAAGGAATGCTCCTTTCTGCTGGAGAAGGAGCTCGCGTTCTTTCCTGATGTGAGGGTCTACATGCTGATGGGGGATGTGGCGATAAAGGCTATCAACTACATCGCGAGGAGGAGCGGTGAGCCGAGGGTGATTCCCGCTGGCTCCACGTATAAGATTCGGAATCGGGAGTACTTCTTCAATGGGAAGAGAGTTTTCCCTTCATATTTGCAGGCGGGTCCCAGTTTCTTTATCGAGAAGAGTAAGAGAAGAATGATTGCCGAAGACATCACAACTGCATTGACACTCCTTAGGTAGACTGAATTGTCGAGCATCCTTGTCCTTGCGCGCTAGCTAGCTAATGGGTGGGGGGAAATAACGTAATTGGGAATGCTCACTAACACGCCATTTGGAGTCGAGATTGTCAGAACTCAGAACCGATAAAAAGGATGCTTCACATATCAGTGTTCCCGTAGAATGAGGTTCGTTTGGGATGACAGAAAGGTTGTATCTAGATTCGGATCAGCCAGTCAAAGCCAGAGTCGAGGACCTTCTTGCTAGGATGACGCTACAGGAAAAGGTCGGCCAGATGGCTGGAGCTGTTCTTTTCAATCTTGAGAGAGCCAAAGAAGACATCAAGACCTATCATCTTGGGGCTGGAGACCCGATGATGTTCGTGAACAGTCCTCAAGACCTTGCAAACTTCACAAACGCAATTCAGAAATTCGCGGTCGAAGAAACCCGTCTGGGAATCCCTCTTCTGTTGTACATGGATGCGGTTCATGGACATGCTCATGTCAAAGGTGCGACCGTGTTTCCTCACAATCTAGGTCTAGCTGCCACTTGGGACTCAGACCTCTTGGTCAAGGTTGCGACTGTAACGGCAAGAGAGGCAAGAGCTACCGGTATACACGAGAACTTCAGCCCCATTTGTGACATTGCCAGAGAACCGCGATGGGGCAGAACCTTGGAGACCTTCGGCGAAGTCCCATATCTTTGTTCAATCATGTCAGCAGCCAAGGTTAGGGGATATCAAGGAGAAGACCCGACCAGGATCGATCAAGATCACGTAATAGCAACAGCAAAACATTTCCCTGCCTACAGCTGCCCTGAGAGGGGACAGGACGCTTCGCCAGTCGACATATCGGAATATACTTTCAGGACGGTTCATCTCCCTTCTTTCCAAGCGGCGGTGAAAGCTGGAACATGGGCTGTAATGCCGTGCTACAATGAGATCAACGGGAAGCCGGTTCACGGCTCAAAAGAATATCTCACAGATTTGCTCCGAGGAGAGATGGGATTCAAGGGCATAGTGGTCTCTGATGCGGGTGGCTTAGAAATGCTACACAACGACCACCGTACCGCGGACACCTATGAAGAAGCAGTGAGACAAGGGGTTGAGGCTGGCATCGACATTGCCATTTTCGCGGGTTCAAGGCACGCGACTGCCCTGCTGAACCTAGTTGAGAACGGCAGGATGTCTGAAGAAAAGATTGATGAATCAGTCCGCAGAATATTGGAAGTCAAGTTCCGCCTGGGGATCTTCGAGAATCCGTACGTCGACCCAGAACGATCCTCAAGACTTGTTGGTTGCGAGGAGCACAGAGAGCTCGCACTTTCTGCAGCTCGCGAGTCTGTCACCCTCCTCAAGAATGAAGGGAACCTCCTACCCCTGCCCAAAGACATCCGAGCCATCCTAGTGACAGGTCCGAATGCTGATAGTGTCGAGAACCAGCTCGGAGGATGGAGCAATATGTTCCCGCCACCACCTCCTGCTGTGACAATTCTTGAGGGAATCAGGAGTAAGGTTTCTCCAAAGACAGAGGTCTTCTACACAAAGGGTTCTGGGATATTAGAACCTGAGAACATCGAGGAAGCTCAACGATTGGCCGAGAAATCCGATGTGGCAGTAGTCGTCGTCGGAGAGTCAGCGTATATTCACGAGTTCTGGACACTTGAGGACCTCATATCGCTTGGTATACCCACAGAGGAAGATCAAGAGACATCGCAGAGAAGACTTCTACCCCGGCTTGAGCAGTTTCCATGCCGAACGATCCTTGACCTGCCGCAAGCACAACTCGACCTGATCAAAGCTGTACATTCAACTGGGACCCCAACTGCTGTAGTATTGATAACAGGTAGGCCATTGACGATTAGGTGGATATCTGAGAACATACCAGTCATTCTGATGGCCTACTTGCCTGGAACGGAAGGAGGGAACGCTGTAGCAGACGTGCTCTTTGGGAACTATAATCCTGGTGGAAGACTGCCTATTTCGATTGCTCGCTCGATCGGTCAACTTCCTGTTCGATACGATTATAGACCTCATCCATTCGTCGGCAGACAGCCGCCAGCGTATGCTCCACTGTTCGAATTCGGATACGGTCTTAGCTACTCACGATTTGAGTACAGCGACCTGAAGGTTCAGCCGGAGAAAGTCGGTCCTTCGGATAAGGTGGAGGTAAGCGTAGCAGTAAGGAACGTTGGCGACCTTGCAGGTGACGAGGTAGTTCAATTGTATATCAACGACGTGTATAGCTCGAGGGTCACACCACTCAAGGAGCTCAAAGGATTCAAGAGAATAACCCTCAAACCAGGGGAGAGCAGAACACTCGCATTCACTATCCTAGCGGATGATCTAGGTGTCTTTCAAGACGACGGAAGATTCGTCACAGAACCTGGAACCTTCAAAGTGATGATCAGAGAGCTCGAAGGCATCTTCGAAGTCACGGGCTGACTCCGCCACCTGCTGATGGGGGATGTGGCGATAAGGTCTATCAACTATATCGCGAAGAGGAGTGGTGAGGCGAGGGTGATTCCCGCTGGCTCCACGTATAAGATTCGGAATCGGGAGTACTTCTTCAATGGGGAAGAGAGTTTTCCCTTCATATTTGCAGGCGGGTCCGAGCTTCTTTATCGAGAAGAGTAAAAGAAGAATGATCGCCGAAGACATCACCACCGCATTGACTCTCGTTAAGCAAACCAATCCACACAAAGGCAAACTGTTCTATCATTGCAGTTGTTTGAGGCGCCGGTAAACGGTCCATAGTGTCCCCCCGAGAATGACCAGCTAAGGTATTCCTCCATGCTCTTAGAAATTGGTGATTGAGTGGTACGACCCACCTGAGGGATCGCTGCTCTGCAAGCCGCTATCGAAATAGCCTGAGCACTTCTAGCTAGCGTCTTGGAAGCTTTAAGAACAGGAACAGGTAAGCGTTATAAGTCCCAAAAGTGATTCATTCTATGATAGGTATTGGATACGATCATCAAATACCTACAGAATCCTATGCAAATAGGTGTTTTCAGCCACAAATCAGTAATCGACCTTTCTGGCGTCTCGGATTACCTGAGAGGAAAGATCGAGGAATACAAAGAGAAGGCCAAAAATAAGGGGGCAAGGCGTGTTGGCCTAACAAGACGACATCTTGAAGCTAGGATTTCGACGTTGGAAGAGTGTTTGGCGAATGTAGACAAATCCCGCAGGGAGGGTGATTTCTTTGATAACTTGGCTATGGCTCTCTCACACTTTTCTGCCTACATAGACGAGTGCAGACAGGATATGGGCGGGTTACTTCCCAAAGTGGATACTAAGCGTAGGCTTTTCCCCTCGACCCTTTTGGCTAGAAGATTTCAACGAGAGTTAGGACGGGTCTTCAGCTCCCACTTACTTCGGGACGTAAGGGATGTGGTTTTGATAGAGAAAGAGAGGCTTGACGGAGGGAAGTGGCTCTTTGATGTTTTGACCATAAAGGAGAGTGGCCTATCAGTTTTCAAGAACGATCTCAAATGTATCCCGTCTCTGGGTATTAAGTCACTAAAGGAGAGACAGCAATTCTCACAGAGATATGTTTTCAGACCTTATCCGTGGGCTGTACAACTTTGGCTCCAAGACGAATCAAGCATTATAGTGCCGGATGACTTGAAAAGTTTTCTTCAAGGCGCAATCAGATATTTCTTCTCGAGCGAATGGAGGACGTCGATAGTTCTGTCAGCAATTTGTGTTGAGAGCATGCTTGCTGATCTATTTGAGGAAGAACAGCAAGAGCCAGCACCAGACACGCCTCTAGGAGACCTTTTCAGACAAGTAGGAGAGAAGATTGATTTCCCACCGGATATCACGAGAGCAATACACATGGTCAATGAAGCACGAATTGCGGCAGTCCACAGGAGCCGTTTCCCGGTTTCTGACAGAGAAGCGATAAATGCCATGTCTGGCGCCGCCAATTTCGCCATTTGGTATTCTTGATCGGCTAATTACCGCGTTGCTGGGATGTCGCTTGGGCAAAGCTACTGCAATACTGAGATTGTTTGACATAGATGGACGTGCTATTCTCGAAACCGAGTACAGAACCCATGTGACAGATGTGATTTTAAGACAGTGAGCGCGCTCTCTAACCCTTGTCTGAACTCAAGCTTGACTCCCTTCACGACTGACATAACATGACCTAACCAACGATGTGAAACTTCGGACAAATCAGACTTCTCCCCCCTAGTCTGATAGCATACTTCAGATGCCGCAGGCTCTCAAAGATTGGCTACTTTTGGGGTTTGTATGCGATTGCCTCTATCTGAATCCGAATATCAGGATTCAGGAACTCATCAACCAATATAGTGTTCCTCGCCGGAAACCCATTCCTAAAATACTTCCTGAACACACGCTTAACAGCTTCAAAATCCTCACCCCTCTTAAAAGTAACAGTCACCTTCGCCACATCATCTAAAGTCACCCCCGCATCACCCAAATATCTCTGCAGCTGCAAAACCGCATTCTCAACATGCTCATCAAAAGTTTCTCCCCATCCCGTGCAGATCGAAGTGAAAACAAAATCACCAGCAACAACATAAGAAGAATACGTCCAACCCCTACCATCAACATCCACCTTCCTAAGAGCCATAGCAAAAACCTCCATTCAATGGCAAGCTGGACTACCCTCTAAAAAACCTTCTTGTCGAAGTCTAGGGTTTGTTTTATACCAATTCTGCCAAGGGTTTCGCTTGTCTCCTTTTTTCTCATCATCTTTTTATTGATCTGCAAAAGAGTCGAATGGGCAGTACTGTATTCAGGAATTGGAGGAACAAGAAGTTGCCGTATACTCAGTCGCCTCATCTCAACGACAAGGAGATTGAATCTTTTCTCAAGAAGGCTATCGTTGCGAGGTTCTGTAGCTTGAACGCGGACGGGACGATACATGCAGTTCCCGTGTGGTACAGATACTTGGGTGGGAAAATTGTAGTGGCAACTCCGGTTGCTAGCCGTAAAGCCAGAAATGTAAGGCGTAACGAGAACGTCACGCTTTTGATCGACGACTCTGAGACTAGGGGGGTCTGGCCTAAAGGCGTCGTGGTTTATGGCAAGGCGAAATTGGACGCAACCGATCTCGCGCTGGAAGAGTTCACGCACTTGTGCGAGAAATATTTCCCAGAAGATAGAGCAGAAAGCTACGCCAGAGGCCTGCTAAGCCTGACCAGATGGGTGAAGATAGCCGTTACGCCGAAGCACATGGCATCATTCGATTACATGAAGGACGAGGCATACAAAACTGCCACCGGCGAGTAGCCAATACCCACGATAGAAACACGATAAACAGACAATTACCCTAAACAGCTGAGCAAGTAGGAGGATATTACCAAAACCAGTTACCAGAAACGTTACCGATGCAGAGGTAGGGGGTATAGTTTTTAGGAATAAAATCATCCCTAAAAACAGCATCAACGAATCAGTCGAAAAGAAGCCTCCCAAAAGCAACTACAGCTATCTAGCAGAGAGGGGAAGGGGTATCGAATTCGACAATAGAAACCACTCACAGAATGGCTCAAGACGGAATGTAGCTCTGGGAAATTGCTAGGGGGTACTGTTTTTGCGAGCAAATCACCCATAAAATCGTGATCCAGGAAACACAGGAAAACATGATTCCAGACATGTAGGAAGGCCCTCAATCCGGCAAGGACTATCCTTTAAAAGAGATCAACACATAATGAAACAAAGCAGAAGGACAGACACAATGAAGAAACTCGGAGAAATAGAAAAGAAGCTCAAAGAGCTCAAGCCAACCCTGAGAGACAAATACAAAGTTGAAACCATCGGTGTCTTCGGCTCATACATCAGAGGAGAACAGAAAAGAGAAAGCGACCTAGATGTCTTAGTCGAATTCTCCGAGCCAATCGGACTCCTCACCTTCATCGAACTTGAAGATTTCCTAAGCGAGAGACTAGAAGCCAAAGTCGATCTGGTCATGAGAAACACATTGAAGCCTCGAATAAAAGACAGAATAATCAGAGAGGCAGCCTACCTAATAGAATGAAGACGCCTTAACTATTCCTTTAACCTTTCCAGCAACATCTCGAAGGTCGTTCTCGTTAGGTCTCCCCCTTATATCACCCAAGCGTCCTTCCATCGAACGCTCCGCCGTCTCATATTCACCCACCACATACCATTCAGCAACTATCGTATAACCCAAATGATCATACAACTGTCCCATATATTTCACAGACGGTACGGCTTCATTTATACCAGTATGCGCGCCTCCATAGGTACAGTACACAACAACCTTCTTTGACGGCCTTCTCGGAGAAGCATGCTTAATCTCTCCTAACCTACCATACTTCCGCGAAAGCTTCCGATGGAGTTCCATCAAGGGCTCACCCGGCAGCTGCCCATACACGCCCGATCCAACAAAAATCAAATCGTACCTCAAGAGATCCACATCCAAATCCTCGCCAGTGACCCTCAAAGTATCCACAGCATACCCAAGTTCCTGAATTGCTTCATGTATTCTCTTCGCCACTTTCTCAGTGTTCCCAGTGGAAGAATAATACAGATTCAGTATATCCATCCTAATCAACCAACCCACAATTCATAGTACCAATGACGCCACTCATGGTGATTAAGCTTACTTTCAGCCAATTCGCCAAGCAAAAGAAAAAGTCAAACAGATGATAGACACATGAAACTAGCCAAAGCTTGATCCATGTCTAGGATCGAAGCTGCCTTAAGAGTCTGCTTTCGGCGAATTCAGCGAGATTCTCTAGATCCTCCGCGGTTCTAGCCTCTACTGTCAGCCTAATCTCAGGCTGAGTGTTCGAAGGCCTTATCAGGAACCATCCCTCTGGAGCCATCACCTTTACACCATCAATCGCAAGAACATTGCCGCCAGCCTCCACAAATTCCTTCCTCAACATATCAACCACCCTGAACTTCCTCTCATCCGCACAGCTGAAGTTCTTCGAGACCCTAGGATAGACAGGCACAGAATCGACGATATCAGAGAACCTCTCATCCCGTTTGGACAGAACCTCAGCCAGCTTCAGACAAGCAAACAAGGCATCATCAAAACCATGCTGCTCCGCGAAGTAAAAGTGCCCACTCGACTCCCCCCCAAAAGCAGCATTCTCAGCAATCATACTATCGTAGATATACGTGTGGCCCACACGGCTCAGAACGGCTTTACCACCATAGAGATCTATCACCTCCTCCACCCGCATTGAACAGCTAACCTCATAAACTATCGCCGCTCCCTTCCGCCTCTTCAAATAATGCTCCGCCAGAATCGCCAGAACAGAATTAGACGAAACAACCCTCCCCTTATCATCCACAAAAATACATCGATCCCCATCACCATCAAAGGCCACACCAAAATCAGCCTTCTCCCTCAAAACAATCTCAGAGAGCTCACCCAGAACCTCATCAGTAGGCTGCGGCGGATGCCTCGGAAACCTCCCATCAGGCTCCGCGTTCACGGCAAAAACCTCAATCCCAGCATCCTCGTAAAGTTCCGGGATCAACAAGGAGCATGACCCATTCGCGGGGTCGAAGATCCCTTTCAGTCTTCGCTCGACATCAACTTTGCTCAAAACGTAACTCTCATAGTCAGATAGCGCTTGATAATTCTTTTCGAGTCCACCCGATGTGGAGGCTCTGAACCCTCCATCTATAGCGATCCTCTTTATCTCCTCCATTCCCTTCCCCTCACAGATGAAGCCCTCCTTCGTCAAGATTTTGAAACCATTCCAGTCAGGCGGATTATGTGATGCAGTGACCATTACGCCGCCATCCTTCCTGTAGTGCGCTGAAGAGAAGTACAGAATCGGCGTAGTCACCATCCCGATCTCCTCAATGTCGCAGCCTCCTGACAGCAAGCCTCCAATCAAAGCGTCCTCCAACGATCCGCCGCTCAACCTAACGTCTCTTCCTACGACAACATGCTTTCCCTCCCCGTTCAAGTAAGTGGAGAAAGCCCTCCCAATCCTCGAGGCAATCTCCTCAGTGAGGTCGACTCCATACACGCCGCGAATATCGTACGCCCTGAATATGTGTTCCGGGATCATAGGTCGGACTCACAAGATAAAGGCAGAAGGCTCCGCATATAAAAATTGTTAAAGTATCCTACGTGGGATAGTTTTAGAGTTCGAAGTCTGACCAGATCTAGCGAGACCACAAACCTATTAAGAACACCAACGTTTCCTAGAGATCACAATTAGTCCCATATGGTGAACCCATTGACGCATAACAGTTTCGCAGAGAAAGTTCCAGAGAGCATCGACAAGGAAAAGGTCATTCACCTCGCCAGCACACTGATCAGCTTCCACACCAATACATACGAGGGTCAGGCCAAGATGGCTGAATACTGCGCCGCCTACATGGAAGGCATGGGACTCGAGGTGGAGCTCCAAGATGTGCCGATGGCGAAAGGTATGAAGAGCAAGCAGGCTTTAGGAAGGATCCGTGGAAGTGGCGATGGTCTAAGTCTGATATTCTGCTCCCACATCGAAGGCGGAGGTCCACCACGCAACCCAGAACAATGGACGAAGAAGGAAGGGCAGGTGGAAGATGGTTGGCTCTACGGCCTAGGCGGCCAGAAGACGGGCATGGCAGCCATGATGGTCGCGGCAGGCGCTGTCAACGAGATCCTGGACCTTAAGGGAGACATCATCATAGCCTGCGTTGTAGGAGAAAAAGCGGGCGGAATTGGCATACAGCACATGCTCAATCAGGGGGTAACAGCCGACATGGGAGTGGTTGCAGAAGATAGCGACCTGGAGCTTGCAACAGTCTCTGTCTCCGGAATCTTCGGAAGACTGCATGTTCAAGGATCAGATATGTGGGACAGGCCACGTGGTCGCATCCACCCGATAGGAAAAATGCACAAGATCATCAACGCCCTAGGGAGCTTTGAAACCACCCCCAGCTGGCTCACCTTCAAGCCGCACCCTGATCTCCCGGGTTACCCATTGTTCAATATACCTTCAATCGAGGGCCGAGGCAACACCTGCACTGCACTCTTCGACTGCAGAATCGTCCCAGGTCAAAGCGAAGAAACCGTGAGAAGGGATCTCGAGAAGCTGCTAGCGAAGCTGAAGACGGATGATCCGGATCTGAAAGCGGAGCTGGAGATGCCTGCACCGGGCTTCATGAACAGGCTACCGTTCGAAATATCACGAGATGAGCGGATCGTCCAGACCGTCGCCAAGTGGCACGAGTACGCGACCAAGAGGAAACCCGTGATCGGATCGGGATGTCGCTTAGGCTTCGCCTCCGACGCGATCGATCTGATGCATGCCGGAGTGAAATGTCTCAACTACGGTCCAGGAGGACACCCACTCCCCCCTCCCCTCGCGGACAGACGGTACAGCATAGAAGACATATTCGCTGCCGCCAAGGTATACGCCCTTACAGCCGCCGAGATCTGCACCTAAGCATCTTGGCTCGGAAGTTCGGTGTGCAAGAAAGGCCAAGGGTGAGCCTGTGATACGCCCTCAAAATGGTGACGATGCCATCACGGAGAAGACCATGGCATATAGTTACCCTTCACCCGTAGAAGATACTGCGGCGGCTACGATGATCTGACAGCTAGCTAGCTGAAGGGGGAAACCTCTGCACAATAGTCGGTAGTGACTTTGACGCAATCCAATGATTGACAGGAGTTTCTGCCTGACTTTTCTCTGCAAGAATGCTTTTATATCGATCACTTCGCACTTAATCAGGGCTACTAACGTGAAAAGTATCAATGCGTCTCAGAAGAATTATGATGTGATAATCGTTGGAGCCGGACCTGCTGGAATCTTCTCAGCGCTAGAACTGTCAAAGAACACCGATCTGAATATTCTGATGCTTGATAAGGGACCTGACCTGGACAAGCGGCGGTGTCCTGCCAGCAGAGGACTAGGTTGCATAAGATGTGACCCTTGCTTCCTACTTTCAGGTTGGGGTGGGGCGGGTGCATTCAGCGACGGAAAACTGACACTCTCCAACGATGTTGGCGGTTGGTTGAACGAGTATACAAGCCAGGATGAACTCTCAGAGCTGTTAAATCACGTAGATTCCCTCTATGCGGATTTCGGAAATGCTCAGGTGTTGCATGGGACTGACTCGGATGAAGTCGACAGGATCGAGAGGAAAGCGTCCTTCGCCGGTCTGAAGCTCATACGACAGAAGATACGCCACCTTGGAACCGAGAAATGTGCTGAGGTCTTGAAGAAGATACGCGAGAAACTAAACAACAGCGTTGAGGTGCGAACTCGGACAGAGGTTAAGGGAACGATCGTCAAGAACAACATGGTTAAGGGCGTTGAATCCGCGGACGGAAAGAGATACTACGCGGAGTACGTTATTCTTGCTCCTGGCAGAAGTGGGGCGGAATGGCTGAAGTGTGATGCACAGTCCCTCGGTTTGAGAACCCTGAGCAACCCTGTAGATGTGGGTGTTAGAGTCGAGGTTAGGGCCTCCGTGATGGAGGAGCTCACCGATGCGCTCTATGAGCCGAAATTCATTTACTATTCGAAGGCCTTCGACGACCCAGTGAGGACGTTCTGCGTAAACCCCTACGGAGAGGTCATAACCGAATCCTACAACGGCGTGATAAGCGTGAACGGTCAGAGCTACGCCGAGAGAAAGACCGAGAACACAAACTTCGCAATTCTTGTGAGTACACGCTTCACAGAGCCGTTCAAGGAACCAATAGCTTATGGAGAGTACCTCGCAAGGCTCACAAACCTTCTAAGCGGATGCGTCATCATCCAGAGATTAGGAGATCTTGACGTCGGCCGAAGGTCAACCGATGAAAGACTCAAGAGGAGCATAGTCAATCCTACTTTGAAGATCGCGACGCCTGGAGACCTGAGTTTCGTCCTCCCCTATAGGTACCTAACCGACATACGTGAGATGCTGAGGGCGCTAGACGAGATAGCTCCAGGGATCTACTCCAAACACACGCTCCTCTATGGCACAGAGGTCAAATTCTATTCCTCCAGGCTAGAGTTGAATGAGCATCTTGAGACGAAGATCCGCAACCTGTTCACAATTGGCGACGGTGCCGGAGTGACCAGAGGATTAATCCAAGCAAGCGCCAGCGGAGTCATCGTAGCCAGAGAGATAACCAGAAGAGAATCAAAACCATAGAGGAAAATTCACATAAGAAATGCCTCGAGATTCCACTCCGTCAATATCAACTGATCTTTAGATTACTGAAGCTAGTATAGACTTTGCGGAGTGAAGTCTGTTTTCCGCTTGGTCCCATACGATTGAACGCGACCCATCCATGACTTCGTCTGTGACCTCTTCCCCACGGTGCGCTGGAAGGCAGTGCATAAAGACTGCATTGCTAGATGCATGCTTGAAGAGGCGGTCTGTCACTTGATAGTCAGGTAGGAAAAGCTTCATCCTTTCTGAATGCTCCTCTTCGAGTCCCATGGAGACGAACACGTCCGTGTAGACTATGTTGGCGTCTTTGACGGCTTTGATCGGCTCTGCAGTAACCTTAATGGATGATCTGCTTTCTTTAGCGTTTTCCTTTGCGATCTTGGTGATCTCCTCTTGGGGCTGGTATTTCGGTGGAGAGGCGATGGTAATATTCAAGCCCATTTTGCTGCAGCCGATCAGCAAGGAGTTGCAGACATTGTTAGCGTCGCCTATGTATGCTAGGTTCAGGTCTTCCAAGCAGTCAAAATGCTCCCATATCGTGAACAAGTCTCCAACGATCTGGCACGGATGAAACAGGTTTGAGAGAGCGTTGACGACAGGAATGTCAGCGTTCTGAGCCAGATCCTCAAGGTCGGTATGTTGATAGACCCTGGCAACGACACACTGAACATAACGGCTCAAGACACGGGCCGTATCGGCGATCGTCTCCCTTCCAAGTTGAGACTCCGCCCAGCCCAGGCAAACCGAATTGCCTCCTACCTCGCGAATCGCCACCTCGAAGGAAACACGAGTTCTGGTCGAGGGTTTCTGAAACAGCAAGAGAACGCTCTTGCCTGAAAGGCGGCCACTGTAGCCGGCTGGATCGCCTTTGATCTTCTTTGTCAGCTTCAATATCTCCCATACCTCGTCTGCAGAGTAATCCTGCAGGGTTAGAAAGTCTCTGTTCATCATATGAGGCAACAGCATCTCCTCGACAAGGGGAGCAAAAATGCAGATAATATAATTTTCGGTCAGATATGGCTCACAATCACTATAGATGACCAGAAACGTTCAGTGCCTATGAGGACTCAAGAATCCGGTCTATCAGGAATTCAGGTTTAAACAATTCCAAGTCGTCGTATCGCTGGCCTGTTCCGATGAACAAGATCGGTTTCTTGGTGATGTATGAAACCGAGACCGCTGCTCCCCCCTTGACGTCCGCATCCACCTTTGTCAGGATAGATCCGTCAATGCGGACGAACTTGCCGAACTCTTCAGCCTGGACTACGGCGTCATTTCCGGCTAAGGAATCGCCAACGAAAAGGACGAGATCGGGCTTGATCACACGGACGATC
>Ga0224501_10000792_pt1 | contig 24488 bp, 18 predicted proteins | sample SF_Oct11_sed_USG_4_FD_169105 | JGI IMG/M metagenome (GOLD analysis project Ga0224501, IMG submission 169105) | Sediment microbial communities from San Francisco Bay, California, United States - SF_Oct11_sed_USGS_8_1 | ecosystem: Environmental > Aquatic > Marine > Sediment | place: USA... | reverse complement strand
GATTGATTGATTGATTGATTGATTGATTGATTGATTGATTGATTGATTGATTGATTGATTGATTGATTGATTGATTGATTGATTGATTGATTGATTGATTGATTGATTGACTGGGCACCAGGTGTGGTAGGTTACTGCTTAAATGCTGTCAGGAAATATTTCTTTTGCTGCCTCTCACTGTTTTTGTAATTATTTCAGCCGAAACTGAAAGTGGCCTACTACAATGAGGAACACCTGTACCCTAACCAGTTCGCCTGTGATTGTCTCAAGGATATAGCTGTGTATGGAAAAAGACGAATTGGTAAAGGGGACCCTAAACATGAGGTAACTGCTCTGATGAGAGTGTGGAAGGTATTAACGAAGTGATTGTAGCTGTTTAAAGGTTTATTGTAGACTAATCGACAATCAGCACCATCAGAATTTATACAGCTTGTGGGCCTGTAATTTATTAACTAGGAAACAACTTACAATCCTTTGACTGTAATTCCAAGTTTTTACTGATTGGGCTACCCTGGTCCCTATGATGGCAGATATCGAGAAAATGATAGCCAACCTGATTGAGAAGCAAATACATGTATAAATCCTGAGGTACCCAGATTCAGCCATTCATCCATGTGGAGAATACTGTTATTAATAGGTAAGAAAGTAACTAAGTAGGCAATCAATTGCTGTCAATGAATGTGTTAATAGTACAACGGTGAGCTCAGAATGCTGGGCTCGAGGTCACCAGAACCTGAGTTCAAACCCCGATGATGATGGGCTTTTGTTGCGAGTGCGAGCTCCTCACATATATCATAGATCTTACCCCTTCAACAATCCTCAGGCTTATATGGTCTGTTAAATAGGGTGGCCAAGCGCCCGAGTAGAAGTTAAATAATATCTGATAATCAAGAAACTATCAGGCATGTTGTGATCATAATGCAGTTATCCTGTCCGCCTCTCATTATGTTTTAGGAGCTTAAGTCGAAATGCATGAATGCTGTCGGAGCACCTAAGGAAACCCCCGTGACCTTTATAGCTTTCCGTGATGACCTTGTGGCACGAGATGCTCATAGTAAAATGTTGCCTTCAGAGCTGGAGGAGTTTTACGATAGCATCCATAAGCAGGTGAACCTCCTTCCCCCCTCACTGTGATACTAGCGTGAGGCGATGGCTAGGTGGCTAGTGTAAAAGCTGGAGAGTCGCATAGACCGACTGCTTTTTGAAAAGAGTAGCACCATGAATTCAATCTGAATTGGGTTTGCTGTTTATGTTGTATGCTGTAGAATGGCAATACCAGGTATTAGGTGACCTCACCAGAATTTTCCTTTCAACATAACTGGTCAAAATAAACTGGACTCATTATAAGCTATTAGTTTATGTCAGTTATTCCAGTTCAGTATCCCGTTTTATCAGTGTTTCAGCCATTCTAAAAGAAAAAAAGACAACACCATTTTTGAATCATCCACGTTGTCGTGACGATTAACTGGACGGAAAGTGACCTAGCGTGGCAGTACCTTTAGTCTCTTAGGTCACACCTCCGACTGGCTGTGTAACGCCAGTCACCATTTCCTTGCTCTTTCTTTCAGGCCTCGATAGATTTTGTCCAGGATATTGTTGGTGTAGCCGACGATCGGCCAGCAGGTCTCATGCTGGCTCTGGGCCCGTTCCATCATATGCTCATCAAAAGCATGGAATATGCCATAAAAGGTAAACGCATTATCATGGTGAGCGAATGTCACAAAGTTCTTTTGTAGCTAAGCTTTGATTTAAATCCTCCTCTTGAATGAAGACTTCAATGCCCAACAGTATTTGTAAGATAATAGAAGCCTTGCGCATGAGGAAATGACTCCATAATCACTACCATTATGAGGGTTCTAGCGTCACTTGATGCAATTAATCGTCTACTTTGCAGTTAGTCATCAAAATCCTACGAGAAAGGTGCTTTCTCCTTAGCTCTTAGTCTCATCTGTTGCATATTTTTACAGCTCCAGTGGATGTTATCATCTCATCTATCATAAAAACTGGTTTATTGTTCGTGAACACCTCTGCATTAACTGTCAGATGGAATTTAGTACAAGGCTTATGATGGCTCGCTCACGCTTCCAGCGGTGTGAAACAACTTTCGACTCCCGTTACTAAACCATTAAGTCAACCCAGATCTCGCAACCGTACTCGTTTCGAAGTCGTTCTCTCCTATGCAAGGTCTCTATTAAGTGATGAATCACTAGCTGCTCCAAGCTGTGGTCCTTCAGAAGCATCTCAATTTTACCATTAAATTGTCATTCAGTACACTTACTGCCCAAATACCTCAAGATTAAATAAAATCAGGCTCCTCTAGCAATGTTTGATTCATCAAATATTATTTCAATTCGAAACCCAGATCTGGGTTCGGAGGTGCTCACTCAGTCAAGAAGTCAATATACCAGCCTCCTAGTTTGGCATTTAGTTTCTGCCTTGCAGTACCGTAATCATCCTTTTATCTCAGGCCGCAAGACACCGAAGTTGCATCTGTTTTCGAGCCATGACTCCATGGTGATGCCTCTGCTGGTTGCTCTGGGGTGCTATGAATGGGAATGGCCACCTTATGCTGCCTACATCTCCTATGAACTTTATCAACATAAGAAGACCAATGAGTACTATGTCAAGATTATCTATAATGACAGGGTGGGTTATGCTTCAAGCGACTGAGCCTGAAGTTGCACCTTTTGGCACGCCATGCTGAAGATCAAAGGTGGTCTCTTGGAGTGCTACCCAGCTGGATAGCATGCTCTCAGTGCCATGCTCTCCAGCAAAGTCCGCAAAGAACTGTGAGACATTTATTGCTAAGGGAAGGAAACTATGCTGGGTTAGGATTTGAATGTAGAGTTGTTCTCCCTTGCCGGTTAACGTCCCGATTCAACTAAAATATTGTGATGTATTGTTGTCATTGAGAATATTTGTCAATCTTGACACCTTGGGAATGAAAAACATTTTGACCTTCTCAATTAAACTGCTGTTTGACAAATTTTGACGTTAATCTTAGGAACTAGTTCTGCCTGGCAAAACCGATGCTATTCTCACATACGAGGAGTTCAAAGAGGTGCTGGATCCTTTCACTCTGTCACCCGCGCAATGGAAGGCACAATGTAAACACACCAGGGTATGTACTGTGGTGTTAATCAAGCTCATGCGACTTCGGATTAGGTTCGTTATCGGCTTGGCACGGCTCATCGATTGAAATAGAGCGATCTGCGCCTCTATTCTGATTGGCCTAAAGCGAACGAATCTCTATGTGCTTTTGATCTACTGCTGAAGAGTGCACGGCCTACCAATTGAATTTTACTGATGGGCTACCGATGGAACTGATTGTCCAAGTCAGTAATCGCTTGGAAACTACCTTTAGAATAGTCTTCCATATTTGCCCGCCAACTTCTGTAGACAGTACTTTTGATGCCAGAGCTATTGCTGCCAGAGCTATTACTATTACAGTTCATTGGTCCCTCAATTGGATCTGGAGTCCATGGGGTTGATCTAGGATGTCACTAGTAAAGTGGTAGTTCTAAATCAACAAAGTTCACATTTGTGACAACAGTATACATATAGGCCAGTAAGACAATCCTTGACTCATAGGATTGTAATGTAGCCATTGTAATGCATGTTTGCTTGTAGGCCAGTATAGACCCACCAGCAGTGGAATACTCTCTCCATTATGAGGAGTCCAAATTCGTAGCTAGTGATGAAGAAATGGAAGACGAGGCTGAAGTGCCAGCGGGAATGTAAACTGTTCAACCAGGATCTGCTCTTTATGTCCCACTTTACTGCTCTTCACAACTGGCCGATCACAAATGAGATTTCATATTTGTGTTCCGCCGCTGCACTGGCGCGTAGGCCGCCCAAAATGTGCGTTGGAATCTGCATCTCAGATGACCATTCAAATCAAACAATTTCCCCACAAACCTAATGCAAAAAATTAGTCCACGAAATGGTTTAAAAACTACACAAAACCTAAATAAATATGTGACTCAACCATGGAGTAGACTTATTGGTAACAACTCTATGAAATTCATCCCCAGCTAGTCCAAACCTGTATCAGTATAATGACCTGTTATTTTACATTTAAGTTGACAATTAGATGCTGATTATGTATCGGATGATGCAATATGCGAGTATGATTATGCATATATTTTTTTATTTTTTTATGTTACTCTTGACCTCTACATTATTAATATACTCTGATGGAGAAAAAATCATTCACTAACTCATCAGTGATTATTACTGAAACCTCACGTTACAAGATGTAAAATCTATATTACAAAACTTATTATAGTGTAACATAATACCTAAGTGTGCATGGCACTGCTGAGTTACTGAAGAGCATGCCAGCTAATCAAATCTATTGTGAGTTGTCGGTTCTGACTGGCTGATAGGATCCTGACTGTGATTTATAGTACATCCATTTGTTTTGGCGGGCGTGGTGCAGCAGCACAGCTGGATAGTTCAGTAGTACAGCACCGGTATGACAGCCAGCCTGAGCTCAAGGCTCAATAATAGTGGGCTCCCATTGTGAATTTGAGTTCCTCATTTTAATCCTAGCTCCAAACAAAATAAAGCCTCGGTTTTTTAAGTGGAGCATTGATATTAACCCACTACAAGTGTTCCGTACTAACGCGTAATTCTAGTTCTAGTGACAAAACAATATCCAACCCAACAGCTTCATAATAACAGTGACAAAACCATACCAGAAAAAATGTGTAAGACTAGTTTAATATAATATAATTTAATATAATGCATCTGCACACACAACAAAGTTCAGTACGGTCAATTTCCTCCCCTACAAAGATGACTTTCATTTCATGGGAATTTCTAAGAAATCTCTATTCATAGCATTCCTGTCATTACAGTATGACTAGTAGACTACCATGATTGGCAAGAGCGCTGAAGAGAAGGTAAACAAAGTTGTTAATATTAGAATTGGTCTAATGCTAAGATTTGGAAACTCTGTGCTATATGTATATATATATAATTGTTGGCATTCGGGAGACTGTTATAAAACTGTAAATAATATGTTTGTTCTACATTAAAAATTTAGAATGTTGCAGAACCGTTCAGGTGTATATAACTTTTGTGAAATATAATTCCTATCAACTACATGTCTCTTGGACATACTGTATAGACATACAAACCTAGGTATCGTATGTATTATATGCAGACTATTTTGAATTGTATTATTTTATATTATATGTTTTAAAGTTATACAGTTATATTATACACATTATATTTATTATATCACATTTATTAAATAATATTTTTAGTTTTATAAAACATTGTGTTAGTTTATTGTACATAACTTGTTTCGTCATAATGAGGCTGGTCCCCCCTTTTACATTTTTCACTGTTTGTTTATTCAAGGTATCCAGGCATCTAAGAGAGAACCCAACATGGCCATTCAGAGAAACCACTCCTCATGTCTTTCAATTTAAAGTGCGAGATCCTAAGTTTTGGTATTCCATTTGCTTACTGTTCATTAACACGGGAGCTGTCCTCTACCTTTACTTCGTGGCTGTGGCGGACAGAAGCATTATCGTAAGCGTGTTAATTCTACTGTACAGTCTTGTCACCGACTCATTTAATTCATGATTTCTATGTCCGGAGCATTGGTCATCCTATTCAAAGGACCGGCCCTGACAACCTGAGACCCCAGCTCATTGTTGTAATAGAAATAGAGATATATATGCATAAAAGCTACATATCTTATAGAGTGGCAGGAGCTAAGAATTATATGAGAGGTTCATTCTCACGTTGGGTGCTCAGCATGGCTGGGACTTGAACCCAGGATCTTCTGATTGTGAGTCAAGCTCTCTATCCGTTGAGCTAATCCCGCTATCCAAATGGAAATTATCTTTTCGGTGACCAGACGACGGCGCAATTGTTATAGTTTTCAGAGCCAAAGCGGCCAAGGAAAACCGTGTGGGTTCCGTCCGAACCATTTGAGTAAACTCAAAATAACCAAAACTCTGGCTCAATAAATACTGTCATCTGAAAATGTAACCAGAACTTTGATCATGTTTGATGAATTAGCTGGTTCACTTTGGACCCGAAACACGAACATCATATATTTAAAAAGCAACACATGAAGGTAGAGATGAGAGATGTGTAGTAAAATGCAAGGCCCTATTCAATCAAAGACAGTATAGGCAAATAGTGACAGGAAAATTTGAAAGTATCATGCCCACCGAATTGCATGTACTACATTCACTCTACACGCAGTACATATGTTGTCACATCTTTTCCTGGTCCTCACAATTCACACAATTACCAAACAGTACAGTACAGAACAGTACCAGTAGTCGCATACATTTCCATGCCTTCTTTGCAGGTGATCAATGTGTTTTTCTATATTATGCTTTTATACCAAGTGGCAAACTACTACAATGAAAGAACATATCTCCTGTTGAGTGATAAGAACATGTTTCAATTTTATATTGGGGACAAACTAGCGCAAGAGTCTCACTATCACAACATCTATATCAGGTTGGCAATCAACATTCACCACCTATTCAGATATGTATCTGAAATTGGAATGCAATGATAAAGATGCCTTTTTATTTCCTGTTGCCCGGTTTTTTTATAGGGTATTTGTCGAAAGGTCTCCCTGTCAACATACAATGATTAGAAGGCAACTGTACCTGTACATGTACCTGTTACCATGCAGTGCAGCACCAAACCTGTCTGAAAAGTCTAATGCCTACTACATACGCTGTAGACTCATATTTTTAAGCCATATCACAACAGACTGCGTAGGACAAGATGTTTGAGCAACCTTTACCCTTTATAAGGAATCAGCCAATATACTTATTCATCATTGATTAATCATTAAAAAGATGACTGTTATCTGAACTGCAAGACTTTTTATAGACTGGATAAGCTTGTGGCTAGTGATGAGAGAGTCGTGGTGAATATAACACTAGGAGGCTACGGAATTGAAAGTCAAAACCTATCAGGTATGGCCATAAGGCTCTATTTTCTATCACGCAGGCTATCTTAAGTTATTCATTGTAAGTCTGGGAGACAGGTCCTGTTGACCTTTTAATGACTGAATGCATGGCACACGTGTCTGCTCAATCACTTCTGTTACAGAGTGATTCTCAGTGCTTTCTAAGACAGCACCTTTCTGTTCACTGCATTTCTTCTCAAGTAGATATTACTATAGATTGAGTATTGTCCAGATAAAATCATAAACTGCGCATCTATTCCAAACAAATTAATCTTAAATACTGAAAAGACAAATTATATCATTATAAAGAACTACCAAAACACTTTCACCCTACTCAATCCAGTAGTGTTGGACAACACAAGAATCATCCAGGCCGATTCGGTAAAATTCCTAGGTGTTTTAATAAATCAAATTCTATCATGGAACCAGCATATCAATGCGCTCCAATCAAAACCGCGCAAAGATGCAGCAATAATTTAACTCGCCTCAACTTTCCTTCCACTCAAAATTTATATCCTCCTCTATAATGCATTGGTCAACAGTAACATATCATACTGCATGGAAGCTTTATGTAATGCCAACAAAGGCCATGTGAATAAAATCCTTAAAATGCAACAAAGATCATCAGAATTATATTCCACCAGCCACCGAAAGCTCACTCCCAACCGCTATTCCTTCAAGCAAACATCCTTCCAGTCCCGCAATTTTCCTCACTATGTATGGGCTTACTCGCTCACAAGCACTTTCACAGATCAGCGAATCTCCTACATCACAGATACTCAACGTCTTCCTCATTCTACTCACTACCACTATCTCCCTCTTCGTCAGCACAAGGCTACCACCGCCAGGTTACCTACCAGCTATCAAAATTATGGAATAATCTGCCCCTTGAAATCAGGCAGATCTGAAACAATACAGAGTGGCCTTGAAGCAGCATCTTCTTAGTGCGCTGAATTGGACGTCTGCCAAATCTGTCGACTCGGGCCCCGCGCCTTGACTAGCCTATGCTACTGCGCACTGGGCCCCGTCATCAACTCACTTGTGGCCATGTTGCCGCTAAATTCAATTTTTACACCCGCTATGGTGGAATAAACAAAACAAACAAAACAAAACAAACATATCAATAGAATCCAATGCTAAGGCAATTACAGAGTTATTACAAAAATAGGAAAGAGCATATCGAGAGCGGACAATTTTACTTACAAAAATCTAAAAAAACCGTTATGAATTCTATGTCCTTCAATTCTCATTTATTGCAGATAATCAAGCATTTTCAAAATTTGGTCGCCCCAAAGCACGAACGAATAGAAGTTATAAATTTTATTTGGTCAGGGATAACCGTTAGCTGCGCTGTTATTCGGTCAGGGATAACCGTTAGCTGCGCTGTTATTCGGTCAGGGATAACCGTTAGCTGCGCTGTTATTCGCTCAGGGATAACCGTTAGCTGCGCTGTTATTCGCTCAGGGATAATCGTTAGCTGCGCTGTTATTCGGTCAGAGATAACCGTTAGCTGCGCTGTTATTCGGTCAGGGATAATCGTTAGCTGCGCTGTTGCCAATAATCTCCTATAATCAGTTTGACATGCAGATGATCCCCTTGGGAATATCAGCAAGAGTTTTGAGCTTGTTGGCTTGATGTTTTGCAGGCAGCTCAGATAACTATGAAGTAATGAGAATTCTAGCAATGAAAATTGCCAAAAGATTAAATCTCAATTACTTTGATCTTCAAGATGTGAGTAGCAAAACATTCCTATTGTTATCGCCATTTAGGAAGAAATTTTAGAATGCATGAAGTGTGCACAACTATTTTGAAATCTCCTGAATTTAGACAATATTAAAATAATTTTTTTAGTGTCTTACTACTCTTAAAGTTGTGCTGGAATGTTTATGAACTCATATTGTGTTCTGGCTTGTTGTTTAAGTGTTTGGGTTCAACTGCTTGGGTACAGATTGCTACTACCACTGCTATTATACAAACACGGAGAGGTCTATTCGAGTGACTTACTTGCTACGGGGATAGCTCAATGGCTAGAGCGTTAAGGTTTTAGTCGTGCCCTTTGTGAGCGCGAGCCCCTCATATAGGTCCTAGCTCCTACCACTCTAACAAGCCTCAGCAGACTTAGGGGTACATCAAATAGGATGGCTAAGTGCTCAAATTGAGAGAAGAGAAGCTAGCCAAACAAAAAACCAAATCAAGATTTTATTATTCAAGCTGATAGATATCCGAGCGCTACCCAAAATTAAACCATAAAACAATGTAGGTTTGTTAATTTATTTAAATCTGTATATAAAAGTGTTTTTATTCTAGTCAAGCCGGCAGCATAAAATCCGCCACCGATGTCCGCAACAGATGATCCATCCTTATACGAGCTTTATTCATGGCGTGTTAAGAACCCCGGGATCTAGACGGCCTTCCACAGCTAAGGGATTTGGTAAACAGGTCTCCGGTTTGTCTATTTACCCATAAATCAACACAGTGACATTGTCACTTTAATACTATTTAATTGATAAAACTGTCACAACTGTTATATTGTATTTTCTATTTGTTGAGCAAATACACTATCAAATAGTGCAAGTAACTTCCTCATGGCAAAGATGTACACCAATTTGATTTCCCGTAATCGCGCATTTTGTTCGCCGTAAACCATGTTGATCTATCGACATCTCGTGATCATCCGGAGATTGAAAGCAATTTTCTAAGGAGGGGCCTCTCCACTCTTAACCACTGCTGTTGAACCCAGGCCACTGAGAGGACAAATAGCGAGATGGATATATTCTTTCTCCCACTGAGCTAACAGTCTGTCTGATATGTAAAGACTAAGTGCTACATATCGCCACCAATCACGCCCTAATAGGATAGTGGGAACCGTGAGAAGCGGGGTTCGAGTCCTGGTCATGGTAAGCTCCCGTTGTCAGTGTGAGCTCCCCACATTAGCTGGGTTTATATGAGGATGCTCATCGACAGAACCCTCTGAATATAATCGCGCAGTGACAACGAATGAAAATTGTGTCACCCTCATACAATGTTGGACGCGGATTGAATTACAATATTCATTCAATGTTCGTCTGGAATTTTTTTTTGTCCGACAGAAAACCTCAAATTTTGAAACTCCTCAGATACCCGCAAGGTCTCCTAAAAAATCTCAGTCGCGTTAACTTCTGATCGACTAACATTCATTCATGCAGAAAACATGCTGCATATGTTTATGAGTTATTAATGGTATATTGTTAAATCCATGCAGTCACATACATCAAGATAAGGCTTCAGCATCCTTGTATACATTGTTGTGAGCGGTAACATAAGGGTTTCTTTAGAGCTGGTGATGGGCAAATGAGAACGCTGAGTATTTGCAAGGCTATCATTCATATTTTTAAGTTGGATATATGCGCAGTTAACATTCTGAATTGATGACATAATCTGTTTAGGTATTTGTTGTATGTACAAAAACAGAAAACCATGCGCATCTATTGAAACACGTATAAGGACATGTAATGCAGATTTACTGAACGCTTTCATAGTACATATAAAAATTAGGGAAGTCCGCGCAAATTAATTTTTACTTTTTCCTCTTATATAACATGGTTAGATGAGTTTACGTTGGAGTTATAAGTTTTTCGCTGAGTTGTTGCATTTTGTTGTAAATCCTGTCATGATCGTACCTAGGGTCTCCGGGTTTCAGGCGGCTCAGCACCATCGTTATATTGTTATCCCAATTCATTGACTTGCCGAGTCTGAGGTATTGTATAGCTGAGCTATCTGTACATAGACGTTGTCCTATACCACATGGGTCAACTGCAATACATACAAATATTTAAAGTATTTAAACTTTTCTAGTCTTTCAATCATTTTAAATCTGGATAGCGCAGTGGTAGAGAGCTGAACTTGCCATCATGAGAACCAGGGTTTGAATCCCGGTAGCGGTGGGCTACTGTTGTGAGTGTGAGCTTCTCACATACATCCTAGCTCCTACTATTCCAACAAGTCTCAGGCTTAGGAGGTCCATTAAATAGGACTGCCTGAGTAGATCGATAAAAAACTGGTGTTAAAGCTAAACGCTCCATCCACAATAAAACTAGTGACACCGATGCTCGGGTTAATTCAGCTGACTGCCCCAATGTTCTTTCGATGACACAAGAAAGTACCCTTACAGTGGTAGCCATTAGCTGAAAATCTGCTTAGAGCTTGGACATCCAATGACATTAGGACCTCCACTTTCCATTTGAAAGCTGGCTCACATAAAACCATTTGAGGGAGAGAGGGTGCCACAAAAATTTACTTAAAAAAGTAATAAAATGACTCTGGGGATATTTACATGAATATAAGAGTAAACGAATGCCAATCACAAGATCAAACATATTGATTCACTTCTGATGTCATCAATAAATGTAAACTACACATGAATCTCTACAATTATATGATGAGTTGGATGTTCTCTCTGTTAAAGGGCAAACAACTCCGCATTAGCATGCATCCCGTTTATGGAGTTGTCTATCTTTGTCATAAAATCTACAGTCCAATGAAACAGTTCTGTTTTGTCGGTTTTGATAACATAGGAACTAAAAAGGACTGCCCATGGGTTAAACCTTGTACCACGGACTGATTACTGATCCATATATTAACATCAAACACAGAGATTACCCACCTCTGACTGCTTGCATTATGGGAAGATTGAACAGGTTCCTTGGGTCGTTACGTCTGTAACCTTTACATCTGTTCACCTTGAGATATTTCACCGGACATCTGGGTCCTGGTGCTGCAAAAAAGTAAGATTGAGATATATTTCTTATGTCATAATTAACCTATGGGTGAAATAAGATCATCTCGCTTTTCATGGAAAGAATCGACCGAAAAAAATTTCCAGAATGGTCTATCACTCTATGGTCTACCCCATAGAGTTAGTTGGTACTGTTTATTTTGAGCCATGTTTAGGATGTGGGGGAGCTCATGCTCACTAGGGGAGCCATCCATGACCGAACTTGGCATCCAGGTTCTCATGGTTGCGAAACTAGCACACTACAACTAAGCCACCCTACTTCTCAGTAGTGAATAGAGCACCGGGCTTAAAATCGGAGGTCCTCAGTTCAATTCTCTGCTGGTGCTCTATAGATGGGTCTCCTGTAGTTGACGCTGCCAAATGAATGCAAAAGGGAAGAAAGCATATTGTGATGTGCAAATGTGGAATAAAACTCAGGTCACCTGGTCTAAAGTCGAGTGTGCTAGTCACTTCTCTCGGTCACAGGTGTTATAGAGCTGGCATACTAAGTATGTATATGCTTTCTTAACAATACCACCGGTTCATCAGAAAAGTGTAACGGAGAGCATTTAGGCGGAAGGTGGCATATGGACATTTAGGGCAAACAAGTGAGACAATTATTTTACAAGGCATTAATTAGAAAATTATTGACAAATAACACGCAACAAGTAGTCAAGATATACTCACGAGTTTTACCGTATTGAGGCCATTCAAACAATGGTATTTTATTTTGGTGAGAGCTGGGAAAAAAGATTATGCATCTAGCATTTTTTTTTTGGTTAAGTTATATTACGATTCATATGAAGTTTTTTTACAGTAGTTTATACAATGAATGATGCATGTACATGGTAGCGTGGAACTTACATCTAGAGATTAGAGATAAAGGAATATTTACCCGAGCTTGAAAGTCGGTGGTACACTAGCATATTCTCGTGAGGGTGAAGGACTGAACGATATCCGATTTTTAAATTCTGCAACAAATAAATCAGTGTATCAACCAATGTTTTATAGATGACGAGGTTTTTGTCTCTTAGCCAATAGTTTTGCGGGAAGTGGCTATTAGGGAGCTGACTTGTACCAGCAATGGTCTAATTCAGGTGAGGTATCACTCTTCTTCCTCAGCACCATCACCTTGCCTAGCTCTAAAGAAAGTCAGGCACACATTTTGCTGCTGGGTAAATGGAGGCTGACCACTGGGCCACAGCAACCTACAGCGTCTCTCTGCAATGTCACCAAATTCAAAAGTCGCATTGGGATGTACAATGTTTCGACCATCTTGAATGAGATGTTTTCAATATAGCATTAGCATGGACAAAGGCCCTATTGAAAGCTGCTAAACTAATGCATTTTAAAGACTGGAGATAGACTTGAGCGAATTGTTAAAATGACAATAGTTTGCGAGGGATGATTGAAGAATCCCCAAAATCAGTATAACCCATAAAACAATTTGGCCATGGTGATTTTGGGATGGCGTTTTGCTGGTGGTTCCTCTGACTAAATATGGGTTCACTGTCTCCTACTACTTGCACTCACTATAACGTTTGGAAGACATACTCAGCAGTGGATCATTTCCTGTTTCAATCTCCACTGGTGTCTGGACAGGCGTACCATACACGAGGTCGAGTTTCAGTTCAGGATCATACGACGGTGAAGCTGATGGACTGGTAGGAAGCGAAAACACGGAGTCCCAGGGAGCGGGTGACACCCTCATGATGTCTGCTACAGTTGTGTCCGAATTTGTGAAGCCTGTCACAGTGGTGTCTGAACTCGGGATGTCTGTCACTATTGTGTCCGCTGTTGTCATGACTGCACCGTCTGTCACAATTGGATTCTCTGTTGTGATCCCTGTTGTGACCGTGTCCACTCGTAAGATGCTTGTCACAGCGGCGTCTCCTTTTTTGATGCTAGTTCCATTTTCATTCACATTTGTGATGTCCGTCACTGTTGCGCCTATCCCACCTGTAATATTTGTGGAAAACTGTCTGCATTTAACTGTATATGCACATCTGCATGAGTGAAAATTTAGCAGGGGTTTGGAGGGTAAAAGTCATTTGGTATCTCTGTAACAGAACAACTGTTAGGAGTGGTGCAAAAACTGGGTTGCCTATAGAGAATTTGACTCAGCGATGCCCGATTAGGAGACTTTCCGCTCACACCGATGTGCCTCATAGAGAAAGTATCTTCATCTTATGGATGCACCTCCTTTATGTAATCTTGCAATCTGAAACCAGTGAGGGTGGATGGTGTGTTAGAAATTAGATAAAGGGGTGGTCCAGTAAGTAGCCGGGAGCTAGTAAAGGTTTACAACTTAACTAACAGTACGGGTGTCACTTTGTTCTTCCACCCTCATCAAATTTGGATAGCAATGTTATATAAAGCATGCCCCTTATCTAAGGGCCACTCCATGAGCCTTCCCAGAACTCCCCATGTTTAGGAATATGGCATAGTTTTCATTTTTGGAAAATCATTCCAATGTAACCATAGATCTTGACCGATGCCCGGATTCTTTCGCCATGTTTTATTTTTAATTTCGGTATAGTCGGAAATGACTAATGCTGGCCAATGCTTAATACTGAGCAGATACTTTTATATGATGGTAAATTTAGTTTGTAGACAAGTGACCTGGCCCCTCGGCCTGTGGTATGCTTGAGAAAAGGTGAAGAGTTAGTATTTTTTCCAGCTCTGACATATGCCAAAAAACCAAGTCACCTAGATTCCTAATTGGAAACTAATAATTGAAGTTGTTTATACTCCCAGCTTTCTTGTACTTTGGTTATTGAATATACGTAACTCCAAATTTCGTTCAAATACGCCAAAGCAGCACTATATAGAGACTTGCAAAATACGGGTAAATGTAATAATTAACAATCGATATTTATCTTGTCAATGATAATAATAATATTTATGACCAAACACAATAATTTGACGTCGTTTACAATATTTTTTGTCTCTTCCTTTGTGGTGAGGGAGAATATCAAGAATTTCTGTTCTCTGCTTAGGCAGCTGGTTGGATGTTGCCCCTGAACAAATGTATTTTGTGTTCAAATATATTTTCATTACTACTCTGAAGCCTGAGGCTTATAGGAGCCATAGGAATTCTGTGAGGAGCTCATCGCATGGCACATCGATAGCCTGTCATGACCGGGATTTGAGTCCAGGCTCTCACAGCCGCATGCTCAACCACTGAGATATTCCGCCAGTTCGCATCACATGTAGTGACAAAAATGCTCCCAAATTTGAGCAAAAAAGATGACGTTTGTGAATCTTCAACGGTCTGTGACAACCACAGAGTTATCCTCCCCTGTAATTATTTGGTGATAAGTGATTTAACCAGATGGTAACAAAATTTGGTAAAGTGCCATGACTTCTTGCTAAGCTATGGTCTCTTAATAGTTTTCAACATACTGATATACGAGTAGTAGTAAGTAGTCAACATGTAAAATGTGAAAAGGAGGCAATGCTATGGATGAAACAGTTATTACACTTACAGACCACGGTGCATCAAGTTACCATTGAGTCGGCGGAAAGTGTTTGCAAGCGTGAAACTGGGTTCAAATTCAATTAATTCTCACTGGAAGGAAATTGTGTTGGGCAGAAAAGGGGAAGCTGATCACCCATGCAGCATCCTACTGCCCAGAAATATTTTGAAACGCGGCCCTCAGATTTAACCACTTAATTGATTGCAGTGAAAATTAAGAATTAAAAAAAATACATACGTCTTTGGTTGGTAGTATTCCACCTTTTTCTGGGCGCTTTTTTTCGTCCAACTTTTCTTGTCTTTTGTGGTTTAGAAATGGCGGCAACATAAATTGTTTTCATGGTAGTCAATTTAACTGAGAGAGTCTTTTGAGTTGGCTCTTCAGGAACCGGTGTGAAAGGACCTCCATTGATAGTTAGCTTGAACTTTTCTACAGACTTTTTGTCGTGCATCACAGTACAGTTTCAGATTTAAATGATAATCAATGTTTGTATCCTGATCTTCCCTCTGCCCGAGTATAGAATCTGCTGCAAGCCGGTGTTCTGTAACAATGCTACACTGTGCTACACAATGCTACACTGTGCTACACAATGCTACACTGTGCTACACAATGCTACACTGTGCTACACAATGCTACACTGTGCTACACAATGCTACACTGTGCGCTGTCAACAATTTTTGTTATTTATGGTATGGCTCAACTATTGCTGCACATTTTTTGTAGTGCAGTGATATATTACGACAACGATGGTAAGTTAAATTCACGCCATCCGAGGAATGTTCCATTCATACCAGTGAAATGTAAATGCAAATTGAAACCCCTCATTACTGAGTATGAGGGTGATCTGGTAAACTAGATAACAGCTGGGAACATGGAGAGTTTATAGTGAAAGTTGACTCATCCGGGCCCGGCCCACACTCTACCCAGGTGCCAGTGTGAAGTACTGTTGCTGCTAAGGCTGTTTGAACAGACCTGAGAGGTTGGGGCCTGTCAACCAAAGGAAACGATGTCGGCTACTGTTTCACAAGAAGGGAGAGATGGATCTTTTCAACAATCATGGAGCAATTTTGATTTTGATCTACTGGTTGAGACTGCCTTTAATTATACGGCAGTGATCCGAAGTCACCTTAGTAATTTTGATTTGATTTTATTTTACATGGACAGCCTAAATAAGACTAGAAGTCTTTTTTGACATTAGGTCCATGAAGCGAAGAAAGCATTAATCAAAGACATTGGTCCAGTAAACAGAGTCCATTTGACAGTCCTGGTCAGGGTTGAAAACATCTATATCTTGGGTATCGCGTAATTGCGTAGCCGAGTCTTGAAATTATATAAAGTTTTTGCATTTCAAAGGTCTTGATTAAAAGTGTTCCAAAGTCTAGAAGCCGCGACACTAAAAGCTAAATCTCCAGTCCGATTGAGTGTCCTGGGAACGTCAAGAGAGTTTCTCATATCAGACCTCATTCTGTAAGCCGATGTTGAGGCAGATACAATCATGTTCGTCAGATATCAGGGTTGTCAGAGCTAAAGAAAACAACAGTAACATCGGCAGCGAAGTGGGTACCAAGGAAGCAGCGAACAATCCCTGCCAGCGCTAGGAAGCGAAATTCCAACCCTTAGATTGTGATACAGTGCTTTTACTGGCGACATGAGCTACTCTGGCTGCTATAACAGTAGAGCCATGAATATATCAATCACATGGAGACTTCTAGTGCTGTCTGGACCGAAGGACACATAGCACTGCATCTGGCTGCTATGAATTGTTTGTTGTTCCCATTCTCATGAACAGACTTCTCGCGGTGGGTGCTTTAGTTTTTCTGGAACAAGCACATGTATATCGATATGTGACGCATGATGCCTTGGACACAAAGGACGTTGACACATCATAAGCCTCATATTTTCGATTAGAGGGCTAAAACCAGTATCACTTCTAGTTTCTGTGTTAAACCCAACTAGAAAGGTATGAAATTACACAGAAATGAATCAGTGGGCGTATAGCAGTAAATAACACAGTTGTTGTTTACCATCCAAACCATATTAACTAGAGCCTGTTCCAGACTTTTAGTATGTAAGAATATGAAAAAGTATGCACAAAATTTATTAAACGCTAGAAGGTATGTTCATTTATCAATATGAAATATAGAGCTCTCCAAATACATATGTGTGTTTGGTTATTGGTCTAATACGACTGGTCAAAACGCGTGAGCAGTATTTGTTTGAATGCAAAACTATAAGGAGGTAATTGTGTGTGCAATACAACGTCATTCTTTATATGGCAGGTTTATAGACGAAGACATTCTATGTGCTAAGTTAAATAGGTCTGACATGTAGCAGGAATATTAGCATTTTTTGTTGAGCACCATAGTAATTATTGGTAGTCTTAATCCATGGCAGCGTATCGAAGAGAGCGCTTTCTACGGCAGCATTTCCTAACTGATAATTCGTTCATTCTCTCAGCACCTACAGATGACAATGAGATGTTAGTGTTTTAGTTTGCATTGAAGGTAGGTAAAGGGTGAAGGTTGTTCCAATAGCCAACGGCCATGGGGTAGTGGCTGTTACAGAGCCAACTTGTACTGGCATCGGTGTGATTGAGGTGGGGTGCCATTCCTTTTCTGCACCTCCTTCCGTAGCTTTAAAGGGAGTCGGGTACCCATTCATTGGTGGATGAACAGAGAGAATTTTTGAACCGGGGACCTTCAGCTCGAGTGGCTAGCAGTCTTACCACTCAGCCACAGTGCCTCGCCTGTTTGCATTGTGCATGGGGAAATCAAAAACATAAAAAAAGGGAAACTGTATTTGGGAGCCGGTATTTCGGTATTCGGTATTTGGTATTTTGTTGGAGTTGACCTGATTGGGTACTACATTATCACATGACTGCGTAGTCATGTGGGGATCGAACAAATTTTAACTATGATGGTTAAAAGTGTTTATGACAAGGCACTATCTAGTCTGGGCAGGGCCTTGTTATTGCAAAGATTGAGCCTCTCTTTTCACTCAGGATAGAGCAGTAAGGTAACAATGATTCTAACTTCATGACTGTAGTCGTCCTCGGACAAGCCAACATAGCCCGGATGTGTTGGGTGAAAAAGAACTCCAGGATTACATAATTTTGGGTTGGATATAAGTAAGCCAGATAGTACGGAAAGGAAAACTGGCCTTGGCCATGGAAAAAAAAGGGTCTGATGCGGCGTTGGTCTGTTTGAACAAATGGAGACATCGATCAACATACTTTTCTTGCATACACTGCCCCCACGTTATTTTCCCCTAACTCATTTGAGTCATTGGTTCGAGTGGGCAGAACACTCTAATGCGTATGTTTGAGCAGTATGGGTGTTGGCGGAGCATCGAATTTGCGACAGGGCAATGCTCAGCGAACGTTATCTCATCCGAAAACGCCTATTAACTGAGTGACATTACCATGAAAGTCAGAAATTGTACAGTTGAGACTTACTTTCAATGGAGTCAGGAAGTGGCCTCCCCATAGTTTCAGGAAGAAGGGTACCAGTTACAGCTCCAATAACTCCACAAACAGTGAAGATAATATATGGTAGTACGTTCCATACTTGATACTAAAAACAGAACCTCCCAGTCATAGGAGGGATAGCGAAATAAAGGACCCATGGGTGATTGGGGTTTAGGGCAGGATAGCTCAGTGGTAGAGTGCTGGCTCGCGACCGTCACAACCTGGGTGGCTCAACACCTGGTCATGCCGGACTTCGGTTGTGAGTGTGAGCTCCTCGCCTCATTTCAAAAAGCAAAACAAGTCTCCCTATGAGATAGAGCAAAAATAATTATGCGCTTGTGGCGCTCCACGCAAAAATGTGCCCGGTGCCAAAACAAGTATCTAGCTGGACGTGAAGATATCACACAAGAAAATGGGCTTAGGGCAATCTGTTCATTCCTAGAGGAGTTGGTAAGGCAAACTTTATCTACATTGCTTCATAAATGCTTTACTTATACCGAAACACAACTAATTCATAACTGTAATTCAAACGAAGTCATATTTTATTTTGGACAAGACTGAAATAATTATAAACCATCGACATCAGTCTATAATATATTCAAAATGAGGCAGTGCCCATGGGTGCCGCTTGTTTTTGTAGCTGTGTGGTGCTCACAGTCCACAAACTGAAAAATTTATTTGGACTTAAACCATAGAGCTCTTTAAGACAATTTATTCTAAGAGCTGAACCTGGAATGGTTATTTTATCCAATAAAATTTATAGTCACGAGTTCGAGAAGAAACCTTTCTTTTCCAGTAATGTGACTTCAACAGATCAGGAGAGGGAGCCGGTTCTATTACTCACCGAGTATTGTATAAATGGTGCTAGAGCCCCACCCAGTCGAGCCAACCCTGAACCAAGTCCCAAGGCCAGAGTACGAGTCTACAAAAGATGGTCCATATGAGTAGCCAATCTCGGGCAGCGATCATTTATTGTTCTACTTGGACTTCATGTCTAACAGATTTCCTAGGCTTGAGGCTTGTTGAACCAGTAGGAGCTAGGATTAGAGTGAGGCGCTCAGTCTCACAGTGGGCGCTCAGTCTGCCTAGGACTTGAATTCAGGATCTCGTGATCTTGAGCCAAGCACTTTAGACATCGGGTTCCAAAGTTACAGACCTTCTAGGTATGAGGCTTGTTGGAGTGGTAAAAGCTCATTTTAAAAGTTGTTGCTCAGCATGACTAGGAGTTGAATCTATAAACTTCCGACCTTGGACCAAGTCATTGAGCCATACCGCTATCCCGATAGTTTTAAGACGCTGGCAAAGTACCTTGTCTTAATTATAAGAATTAGCTGTCTGGTGGCTTCTCGCACAGACTCGAGTATTACTAGTACTGGAATACACCACAGTAACATAAGGATTACCTGATGGTACACCAGTGATTCTGTGATACAAGGCTACAGAGGGTTTGATTTGGTGTGACCACACTCGTTACGTAAAACACATCAGGGAGGGCTTAGTGGTGAGAATACTCGAGTTGCATACAGTAAGTTGTGGGTTAAAATTTCAGAAATCAATGCTTGTGATGGGAAGGGAATTTGACGTAAGTTCGATCCTGGACTCTAATAAAGTCTTTCTGTTAACCAGGGAACCAAATCCATGATCCCGCACCGAGAATAACAACGTAGGGTAAATCTCTTGACAATCCCTCTACTCAGAATAGGATTCCTGCTAGTACTGCATTTATATCAGCTTAGAGATACCTTATGTTTCCACAGTATTTACATGCTGGTTTTTGTTTTACCTGAGTTGGGTAGAGTTCAGCTGTAGTTATGTAGATAAAGCTGAAGAGAGGGGAGACCATGAGCTTGCCGAGCATGGCCAGTACTATAGTAGCCCAAAAACTACCTGCAATCCAACAATGAGAGCTTAGTTGATAGTGAGTGCACTGGGCCCAATGACTGAATGTATCTGGTTTATTGCCAAGTGCGAGTTACACTCAGTATTGTGTCCTCATCGGATTCATTCGAATTGCAACATGTAAAGGGGTTAAGTCATGGCCAACAGTGTCTTCACTCGTTTTCAGATTCTGAAGCCTACCATGAACAAATGAGCCCAATACCCAGCTCAAATGGAAGCTTAGATATAACCCTATCCATTGTGCATACTTAGAGCCCTCGGTGACGCACTTTTCAAATCATTGACGCAACAAAATTAGCCTAGAGATAGGAAATTAAGAAAGAGTTGTTGGATAACGAGCTAATGTTTGGAAAATCCTCTTGCAGGTGCACACTAGACTTGTAGTTACACAAGTCAAAATAGAGAAAATGTGCGATAAAAATATAGAAATATGGTTTCAGAGTGCAGTTTTTCACCTCCGCCAGCGAGCGTTAGTAGCTTTATCGGGCAATGATTGGGGTCCGAACTCACGGCTTCTATTTAGGGCAAGGGAAAATCCAACAAATCACTTCTTATAACTTCAATTTCTCCGATATTATGTTCAATTTTGAGTTGTACTCGATCATATGAGGAATTAAAGACCATTAGGTTACTAAGTTTTAGTAATTAGATCCCTTTTTTTCTATCTGGCCCATTCGGGCCGCAGTTATTCGAGCGATGGACATTCGCTTCTTGGAAAAAGACCACTTGCTACAGCTGCCGTGAATGTGGAGTTGCCTCCCTTCAAGAATGGGGAACACAACTCCAAAAGTCTGTCTATCCTCCACTGTGGCTTAACCCCTTTAATAAAGGAGGCTTCCTACAGAACAGTCTTCCCCATTAGGTACCAACTTGCACAAACTAACCTAATGATGCAGCATGGGAAATACTGAGTCAATGACTCAGTAACACAGTTTTTGCATACCCTGGACCATGACAAGGGTATGCATAGCACTGATTTCGTAAAGAGGAAACGAGTCGTTGGCTTAGTGATCCCATTCATATGTCATAGCATCGATCAACACACAACTGCTGAATGGTCATAATGCAATAAACGAAGTTTCGCAGTCCCCGTGATGGCAACCAGATGATTCACATAAATTAAGGTTGAACTTCTATGCCCATGACCATGCGAATAAAATGAAGTGGTTTTTGTTGAGTTTGTCAGCCAACAATTTCATTTTCTATAAAAAGCTCTGTCCAATAGAACGGTCACACAGAGAATGGGTGTAAACATTCAACAAGAGGACAGAGCCCTTTATAGTGAAAGAAATCTTTGACTGACAGATTTAAAGTCACTTTATTTGTAGGATCATGAGTACTATATAGGAGCCTGGAACAACGTTGGGCACTTACTTTGAGTAAAGATAATTGTCGCCATAGTAATAGAGGACAGGATGTATGATGCCACTATTGCTTTCCTGCGGCCAATTCTAACCACCCATATACCAAGGCAATTAGCGACCAGCTCAACTGCCCCAAAGTACACGTTATTAACGTATAAGCTACCTGGAAGGTTACCTGCAAGACAAATGGGTAAGATTGTTTATGTTTCCTTTACTGTTCAATAGCACGGATACTAGAGTCTATCCGATTTGAAAATCCCAACGTATATCCAGGCAGGTATGGGAGAGTATATGTCATGCTATGACCAAAAAATGGCCCGTGAAACATCTAAAGCATATGAGCAATGCCAATCCAAAGTCTCAATGCAGTTGGTGGACTACAACGCACAATAATTGCCTCCGGTAAGTTAGAGATAGGCAGTTCACATTGAGAAAAATCTCGCTCTGCTAAAGGCAACTAGGCAGGAGCGATGGGGACAATGGCTAATCAAGTGTAGGTCTCGCACTGAGTGGCAATCATAGCGGTTTAGACGACGGTGCCCGCGTCTACAGGATAACTTTATGGACGTGGAAACCCGAGCCTGGACTACTATGATTGTCTCATCCACGTGAGACCTACGCTTGATTATTCATTGTCCTCACTGTTCCTGCCTAGTTGCCTTTAGCAAAAGTGAGATTGTTTCAATCTGAACTGACCATCTCCTACTTACCGGTGGCAACTACTGTGCGCTCATACCCTAGTACATTTATAAAAACTCCAGAAAAACATCTAATTAAACCCTCACACAGTAGGGCACAGTAGGAGTGAGCTGGGGACGGGGTGAAGATAAATCCTGCCAGTTACTGCCAGACCAGACTAGTTACACCGTTGTGGTAATACTGGTAACGCAACAGTGCAGTTTGTGATAATTCTACGATTTCATTATCTCACCTGACAATCCCACACAAAACGCCCCGGATAAATTCTGCTCACTCATATCTAGATGCTATAAAACTAGATCCTCTCCAAGAAAATGAAGGCATTTCTCTTGTTACACAGTGGTTATTTAATACTGAAAGAAACGGCTATGGTCAGGTGGTGTGGTATGAGCTGGGAACTGTGGAGCACTATGTGGAGCACATACTCACAGCAAAAGCTTGGCATTGCCAATACTTGAACACAAAATCTTCCGATTTTGAGCCAGCGCTCTAGCCACTAAGTTATCCCATATTTGGTTTTTAATTAGTTCACAACCAAAGTCTAAATTCTACTTGACGCTTGGCCATACTATTTAACACAACTTCCAAGCCTGAGGCATGCTACAGTGAAGAAACTAGACTAAATACGAGAAGCTCATACTCACAACGACAGCCAACCATGACCTGGGTTCAAACCAAAGTTCTCCCGGCTGTAAGCCTCATGCTTCAATCAATAAGCTATCTCGCTATCCTTATTGAATTGAACTAAGTATGCAGTGGGGCTGAGGTCAACGTAGCTAAATGTATCCAATACTGCACTTACTGACATTATAGCTCATGCCAAAGTAGATAAGAGAGACGAGAAACCACAGCACAGCGCAGACACCGCCTAGCAGCCTTAGATTAGGTGTCCGTACCAAGTCCAGTGGTGAATGCTTTGTGCGAGGCTACAAAACATGAGGTAAAACGGTGGGTCTCATAGGCTTGAGGCTTGCTAAGGAGGGGTAGGAGGTAAGCAGCTGATCTACACACTAGGAGTTCATGACTAAGACTTCTAGCCATGATCTGTCTAGTTGAGCTAAGTGGTCTCATCCTTAAGGTTATTTGCTATTCCCAATAGGTTGCACACTTTTGGAGTTGTGTTCCCATTCTTAGAGAGACCCACCGCTGCATTTATTCTAAAAGGGCCCTATCTAGGTGCCTATTCGAGCTGGGTCTTGAAGCCATTTGTTCATGGTAGGTTTCAGAATCTGAAAACGGGTAAAGACACTGTTTGGCATGTCCTAACACGTGACATACTCCATATGTTTATAAGCCACACTCACAGGTTGGTCGATAAACACAGTAACATTATCAGGCATCTTCTTGTTATTCCAATATGCTGACGTGCGGAAATATTGAAGGGCTTTAGCTTCCTGGTGGTTGGTTATGAGCCAACGTGGTGACTCCGGTATAAAACTACAACACAAACCGCATCATGTGCAAGAAGGAATATGCCCCGGAGTGTTTTCTTATTGACCATGCGACACAAGGGGGCAAGGTAAGATACTGTATCTGGTGATATTTCCAGCCGGGTTAATAGTTGGGTTTATTTTGCCACCTCTGATTTAGCAAGGAGCACCATGAGGGGATCAATACCAACAATCCACCTCATTGCGAGGCTTGTTTGTGCTTTCAGGTAGGATAAACGTGAGAAGCTCACAGCAGGAGGCCGTTGTGGTTGCGAGTCCAGCACTCTACCACTGAGCTATACTGCTATGCCTTTTAGTGACATAGCATGCCTTCCACCTCTTCAGAGGTTAAAGTTGAGATCGCGCATAAGCCTTTCTCTGCTTAACAAATCTCACTGTAATACAAAAGGTGGGAGGTGGTGGTGGGAGGTGGTGGTGGGGGG
>Ga0224501_10000790_pt1 | contig 24510 bp, 14 predicted proteins | sample SF_Oct11_sed_USG_4_FD_169105 | JGI IMG/M metagenome (GOLD analysis project Ga0224501, IMG submission 169105) | Sediment microbial communities from San Francisco Bay, California, United States - SF_Oct11_sed_USGS_8_1 | ecosystem: Environmental > Aquatic > Marine > Sediment | place: USA... | reverse complement strand
AAAAGAAATCGCTTTGGCAGACTTTGTACTGGTAGGCTATCAGCCACACCACTTTTTCTTTCAGGTTAGGTTCCTTTTGGTGAAATTCATTGGTTTCTGCACCAGCAACAAAAAGCCATGCACTCATTTTTACGCATAGGCTTATTAGGTATCCCTTCGTGGTAAGTTGAAGAATTGTAATCATGTCCTACAGAAGATAATGAACTTCATTTTGTTCCTTGCTGATATTTCAGTGGAACCATTGTTTTTGTTAGTTTGATTGGTGCTTCTTTTCATAGTTTATGTTATAGCGGGCTCACACAGCTGCGGTACCGCAGGAGCAAGCTGCAAATGGCACAAACAGCAACGCCGCAGGGATGTTTACATGAGAGGTTGATGCTGAAAACGGGGTTCATTTTTCGGGGCTCTGCTTTATAAATAGTAAAAATTTTGATATACGATTGATTTTATTTAAAGGAGTAAAAATCACACTGGTCAAGTTGCATGATATGTTATCGATTTTAAATTGAATGTTCTACTTCCTGTATATAAGCGGGTTAATGGTTGAATGGCCAACTACGAGGTTGTACACTTATTTTTTCATATTGGTTCTGATGTAACAGAGTAGCCTGTTCATAACTATGCTGTGCTGTTGATAGCATTTTATCTGAAGGTTCGAGCTGTTCCAGACAAAGCTCCACAGGCAATAATACTCAGACATCTGGATATTCTACAAGTACAAAGTGGATTGTGACCTAGTGCAAAGTTGTGGATATACATGTACTATAGCAACAATATTGTGGTTAGCAGATCCTGATGTTGGAGGGGTCTCCGCATGCCCCAACTATTGGGGGCCCAGGACCCAACCCCATGCCCCATAACCCTTGTCAAATTGGGTGATGCTAAACAGGTCCAAATAAGGATCAAGAGGGAAAGGGGAAATCAGGGACTCATCATAATCAGGGCTGTGTTAAGGCATGTCTGACTCCACGGCAGGACCAATCACCATTTTGAGCACCTTTCTCTGAATCCTTTCTATGAGTTCTTTGGAACTCTGTGACCAATGGGTCTGGTCACTGATGAACAGTTTTTGGTAGATTGTGGGTATAACCGAATCAACAGATAACAAGTAACATACCAACAGCCTCAAACTTGATTCTGATTCCAGATTGTGCCCCATCAGCGATTAAACTGTAGAATGTGACTTCGACAACATCAGCTCCTACATCCAATACACCTAGAGTACCGAAGTTATCGATTCCATCCCCACAGTAACTGCAAATGATTCAGGTAAGCGTTTGAAGCCGTATAATTACCACAGGGCGAAGAGAGTGCATGCGTGAGATACATGCAGTGTACAGGACACTCCCTTGTAGGATTATGAATGATTTGAGCACATCTGAGATGACACCACATAAGTAATAGCAGTCTGAGCAGAGCGGATTCCATGAACCCTGAGCTTGGTCCCAACAATAACAAAACTTTCTTAATCTGTGGTCCACCCAATTGATGAACATTTATAACTCAATGCTTGGCGTATCGCCACCTCTTAGTTTAGTATTTTCTAGTAGTTATTTTGTAACTGAACAAAAGCAAATCATAGGGTTATTCTGAAATACTCCTCAGATATGGCTGAGTTAGTATGGAATAAATGAGCATCAGGTGGATATTTCCGACTGATGAAACATGTTTCATTTGGCACCGATGATGGCTAGTTAGGGACTGACATGATAAAATGATAGAATGGGTTGTGAGTGTACTTACTTGTCAGATGACCAGCCGATAGTCTCAATTACTACATGATCATTGCATGACCCAAGTGTTCCTTCCACATTGAATGCTTCAGCTGTGAATCTAAGCATCTTTTTCTAAAAATTGGATCCATGTAGTTGCTCATAATTTATTTTGGACACATGGTATGTACATGGTATGGTATATACAGAGTATAACTAGATTATGTAGATTTGTCCTGATTGAAAGGTTACTCATTTAAAAAAGAAAACATAATTTGAATTATAGAGAAATATTGTAGCTGTATTTGTATCAGTAGTACAGTACACCGAACTGTCGCATACATATAATCCCATCCCCGAATGATTTTATGAAGCAGCCTGGAGAGTGAGACAACTTCTAACCCATAGTAGAAAGTCCTGATGGAATCTAGGCTTGATAATCCAAAGTTGTCAATGAGGATCAATTAAAACTATAATATTACTAAATCATGGGGATTTCAGAAAAACTGCTAATGTAATCAATTGTGTGTTTCTACAATTTAAAAATCTAGTTCATACAGTTTAACCTCCTTATTTATTGGTGTCAATGCAGTAGCTCTCTGAAGAAAAGCAAATTGAAAATCAACCTCGCTTTTCATTGTTTGGGTCAGGTGATAAATTGTATGTACGAATCACTCAAATTCAGTGAATCACATCATGAAGCGGTCCAAAATGCAGTGATACCCGATAGGTTTCTTCCACCTTCAGTCATAATTACCATTATAACATGATATGGCAGCCTATGCAATTGGGAAATTTTATTCAACTGGAGAGGGCCAAAGAGGCCCATGGTCACACTTGATATACAACAATAATTACGAGGGCTGATATCACCACTCAAGAAGTTTTAAAGGCAGCTATGGGTGCTTCATAAGATTGAATCGTGAGTTGCATGTACCTTTAAATATGGTCATAAAAAGTGGTCATTAGCCACTTACCGAGTCAGTAGTGATTCTCCACTTGCAGAAATAGCTATCGTTGTCATAGATCTCAGGGTAGTTAGGCGACTCGAGCCATCCAAGGTCAACTCCATTGATATTAAAGTTTTTCTTGTCAGTGCATGAGTAGACATTCGTCTCTAGAAAGAAAAAAAACGTCAAAGATGCAATTCGCATACACATCGATAGCTACACAAATAGCTACACAATAGGAGACCATATGTGGTAGGGTGTTGGGGCTAGCGAAAACTGTAATCGGTGCAATACAGCTGGGTTTCAACATCAGTGATCACAGTGAATCAAGCGCGTTATCTATCTCTCAGAAGCACTCTGTGATGGCCTCCCTGGCTTCCCCTGTAATGCACTCCCTGGATGTGCAGTTGCTACTTGTATAACAGCTCAAGCTCACACTTACAGCTTCACATCTGCAGTTGAAAACGAAAACAATCTCTTTCAGCTTGGTAAACTGAAATCCTCGATTGATATGAATATCATGGATCATCCATCAGTTCGCAGTGGGAATCTGGTACTGGGCACAGTCTCATTGAATTCTGGCATCACCAGAGCAGTGCAGTTTTATTTGACCCACTGTACATCAGTCATGATAGCTCAGTGGGAGAATACATCTCACCGTCTGTCCTCTCCGTGGCTCGGGTTCAGCTCCTAGCCGTGGCAGTGAATTTCAAGGGATTTTTCCCTTGTTGATCATACACACTTTGAGAGGAGATGGGCGCCACCAAGTTGTCACAAGCCCATTGAAAAGATACAAGGAATATGAAGCAGCTTCTTCTGCCCTCAGATCCCCCCAACGATAAAAAAAATGTTCCCAAGTCTAAACAAAAACCATGTATAGAAATGGTGGACAACTCCGTAGATAGCATGCGCTCTAATGCTTACCCTTAACCCAAAAAAGGCAACTATGATAACATTTTAGCGATTACTGCATAACTCATGTCTATTTGTGATGTGACAAGCAAATCAATTTGTTTGACCTCAAGGTTGCTGACTGGCCAGTACCTGTCATTATATTCATCTCAATAGGAATCCTCCATGGGAATATTCAGCTCCAACCGGGAGATATTGGGGCCTGTGATGATCAATAAAATGAGAAAGTAATACGTGTAGTCACATTGTCATATGGTCTATGCACGCAGAAAGATTTTCTGATAACTTACGTATCTCACAATCATCACCAGTATAGCCAACTACACAGTCACAAGTATAACTATTCACACCATCAATACAAGTTCCTCCGTTGTCACAGGGATCAGAGTCACATTCGTTAACATCTGTAGTTTATAAGAAAAATAAAGGTGCAAGGACACTTCACACGCTTGCAATCAGAGTAAATATGAAAAAAACCTATTTTATCTCGCCCACCCCACAGCACACTAGCTGGCTTATAGCCACTTCATATAGACAAATTGTCACACAGTGTATCTAAGCAGAAGGACAGCGTGTCTGATAACTCACCTGTTTCACAATCGTCGCCGGTATAGCCAGGTTCACAGACGCAAGTGTAGCTATTCACCTCATCAACACAAGCTGCTCCATTTTTACAGGGATAAGAGCCGCATTCGTTGATATCTGCAGTTCAGGAGAAAAAACTAGACAAAAACAAGGACAAAGTTCACAGTTCATATTTTTGCAATCTGAATAACTCATGTTTTCATCATGTAATCCCCACAGCGCAGTAGCCGGTTTACACATTTTGCCCATCCACATAGACTGACACTTTTATATATGATTATATGATTTTTAGGGACGAAAAATCAATCTATGGGAAAGCTGCTTGTAGTTGATACAATCTTATTTGAGAATATTTGGTGGGTGAAATGTTTGGTTCTATGATGACCAGTATATCTCAGTGTTATTGCAAAAAAGTAAAAATATCACACGGTTTGTGTGAGCTGAAAGACAGCCTGTCTGAGTACTCACCTGTTTCACAATCATCACCAGCGTAGCCTGGTGGACAGGTGCAGGTGTAACTATTCACCCCATCAACACATTGTCCTCCATTTTGACAGGGGAAAGATTCACATTCATCGATATCTGTAGTCCGTGGGGAAAAATTATTGAATAGGTGGAAGGGTAGTGTTCACAATTCACATGCTTGCAATCTGAGTAATTCAAGATTCATTTGTTGAAAGAAGGACAATAGCCAATCTTTAGTCACTGCATGTAGTCACTGCATTGTCACATGTTTATGCAGCAGAAAGACAGAATGTCTAATAACTCACTTATGTAACAACCTTCTCCAGTATAACCCGGCTCACAGACGCAAGTGTAGCTATTCACCCCATCAATACAATGAGTCTGATGTCCATCTTGACAGGGCTGAGAAGCACATTCATCGATATCTGCAGTTCATGAGAAAAAATTGATAAGCAGACTGTACAAGGGCAAAGTTTAATCACACTTCTCATGGCTGCAAAACCAGTATAGTTCAAGCCCAAGACACAGTAGCCGGCTTGCGCATGCAGCCCATCCACATAGTTGATGGAATCTTGCTTCAGCGTTGAACAAATCTTGGACTGCATAACGTCACACTGTCCCATGATCTATGTTAGCAGAAAAACACCTTGTCTGATATAACTCACTTATTTCACAATCATCACCAGTATATCCAGCTAGGCAGTCGCAAGTGTAGCTATTCACCCCATCAGTACAGGCTCCTCCATTTTCACAGGGTTCAGGGTCGCATTCATCGATATCTGCAGTTCAGGAAAGAAAAGGTGAAAGAGCACAATTCGCATAAGGTTGCCGTCTGTGTAATTCGTGATTTATTGACACAAGCCCTAAAGCCCAGCTACTGTAGCTGGCTTACTCACTTAGCCAATTAATCCACGCAGGCTGCCAACACTATATCTGATTTGCGGGACGACAACCAATCTATGACAAAGGTAGCGGTACCTGGTAGAATCTTATTTCGGAAGCCAGTGAGCGACTGCGTGGCTCAGCGATGATCAGTTTATTTCAGGATTACTACAAATAGTCACATTGTCGCATGGTCTTTGCAAGCAGAAAGACAGCATGCCTGATAACTCACCTGTCTCGCAATGAACACCAGTATAGCCTGACTCACAGAGGCAAAGGAAGTTATTCACTCCGTCAATACAAGTTCCCCCATTTTCACAATGGTGATATTCACACTCGTCGATATCTGCAATCCGTGAGAAAAAATATTAAATGTAATAGGCGCAAGAGACATGTTCACAAGCACTTCACATGCTTTTAATTTGAATAATCACAATTTATTTGTGCAAACCGAAAAACACAGTACCCGGATGATGTCTCCAGCCAAACATGCAATCTGACAACCCTATATTTGATTGGCAGGACGAAAACCAAACTACACGAAAGCTGGTTGTGACATGTTTGGTTCAGCGATGACCAGTCAACCTTTAGGGGTTTATTGCACATGGTCACACTGTCATGTGATCTATGCATGCATAGAGACAGCATAAGTCAACTCACCTATGTCGCAATCTTCACCAGTATAGCCCGGTTCACAGACGCAAGTATAGCTATTCACCCCATCAATACAATGAGTCTGAGGTCCATCTTGACAGGGCTGAGACGCACATTCATTGATATCTGTAGTTCATGAGAAAAAATTGATATCCAGGTACAAGGGGAGAGTTCCCACTTCAAATGCTTACAAACAGCGAAACTGTCACATGGTCTAAGTTAGTAGAAAGACAGGGTGCCTGATAACTCACTTATGTCACAATTTTCGCCAGTATAGCCCGGTTCACAGACGCAAGCGTAGCCATTCACCTCATCAATACAATAAGTCTGAGGTCCATCCTGACAGGGCTGAGAGGCGCAGTCATCGATATCTGAAGTCCATGGCAAAAAGTAATGAGGCAAGAGTTCACAATTTTGCAGTTTGAGTAATAGTCACTAGTGAGGTGCGGCAGTGGAGAGGTAAAGACATTGAGATTTCTAGCTTTCTAATTTCGACTACTGGCTATAACTTACCAATTCCACAGTCTTCTCCAGTAAACCCTTCAGCACAGTTACAGGTGAAACCATTCACGCCATCCTCACAGGTAGCGCCATTTAGGCAGGGATCAGAGTCACACTCATTATTATTATCTGCAGGCAGAATGAAGAGAAATTAGATGACACTAAAGGGAGACTATAATTGTGGACAAGCTTAATGGGCTATGTTTCAATTCTGACTCGATTTACGGAAAGTTGTGGGCTGAGTATACAAATCCACATTCATTACAATGATCGGTATTATGCTTTTTTTGCGATGCAATCCAAGCCAGCGCAGCATTGGGAATTTAATTTTGTGTTCTGTCTGAGCACTGTTGTGCACAGTTGTACTTTAGTTGATTAAAGTCACTTCATTCCAAATAAAAACAAGAGACAAATTAAAAATGTGCAAAGAGTTCTGAGTTCTCTCAGTGATTGGGTATTATTTTTCTATGGCCTGCACCGAGAAGGCAGTGTCTTCTGTTGAAAAGCAGGTCTTCTGACCACGTTTCTTCCCAACAACAACAATAACTTTAGTTCTGTATTGTCACAGAATGCAGTAGGGATTATGAGGAGAAAAGCTTTTAGAAATTCAGTCACGTTCGTTCGGTTTGCAATAAATATCCAAATTACCAATATTGGCTTTTTGCGCAAACGCAACCGATAGTGCCATTATTGCTCAAATGCCCGAATGCAGCGTCCTCTATTTAGGGCAAGGGAAAACCCAGCAGAGCACTTTCTTTAATTTTAATTTTCTCCGGTATTACGTTCAATTTCGAATTCTACTCAATGTTATGAGGGAGTAAAGATTAGGTTACTAAGTTTCAGTAATCAGATCCTATTTTCTTTCTATTTGGCCTTTTTGGGCTGTAGTTATTCGAGTGATTGATATTCGGTTTTTGGAAAAAGACCACCTATTATCACTGCAATAAATGTGTAATTACCTCCCTTTAAAAATAGGAAACACAACTCTGAAAGTGCATCTACCCTCAACCGTGGCTTAGCCCCTCTAAGGAAAAATCAAGCTGATAGAAAGGCACAGAGTTATAATAAACATGCGCTTACCAACGCAAAGAGGCCTCTGCATTCGGTTGTGACAGCAACTGAGTCCTTCTCCGCAGCCACAGTAGAGGTGTGCTATCTCTCCCTTCTTTGCCGTGGGGCAACATGTTGAAAACAGCTCTCCAGTGTGGCCACCCAAGGATGGATTCTCTGTTATTGCCACCGGGTCAGGGCACTTTGTGTCACCAGATTCACTGGCCTACAAGAATTAAAGGTACATGTGTGACACTGAGTTCTATACACTACCAATATGTATAATGCTCCCATTGGACCATTGCTCCCTATCAGACAGGAGTGATAGTTATAGTTGAAAAGATTATAACTCACCAAGCCTGCCACGAACAGTGCAAACGATGCAACCAAGTATCTAAACATGTTCTATTCCTGCAAGGTAGAATAAAAACATTCTGTTACAATTACATCTCCAGCAGTATATCCTCTGAATTCAGAGTCAGGGGTTTTCTTGAGAAGTGAATTGAGAGAAATTAGCATATCAAAAGTCAATTGTCAGGAAATCACCGAGAAATGATCAATACTGATGATGGGACTGTAATCAGTTTCATCTCCCCCATTATAGTTTACAAAATTTACTCACCATGAATTCAATGCTAGATAACCCGCCGTTCAATCTAATCATTATCTAGGTATATATAACATAATACATTTAGACGAAGACCCTCTAACTTACCTGATGTCGGTCAGAAGAAGAAGTGCTCTACATTATCATAGCAAACTGGTGCTTTTATAGCTCGACGGCGCTATTAATTTTTGATGCTCAATTACATCAGCGTGGGCAGTCGGCTGCCATCCTGTACCACATGTGTGCATTTCCGCTCCCATTAAAGTTGGCAGCGTTGTTGGCAGACGTCGGAGGCTATAGACTCCTGTGTCTCTTAGTTGCTTCCCGTCATAGTGAACTTTACTTGACATATAGCTAATGATGCGAAGCTCCAGGTGGACATCAGCGGATACCCTATGGAAATAACCGGCCAACTGCGCTGTGCTGCAACAGTGCTGCAACAGTGCTGCTTTAGTGCTGCAACAGTGCTGCAACAGTGCTGCAACAGTGCTGCAACAGTGCTGCAACAGTGCTGTAACAGTGCTGCAACAGTGCTGCAACAGTGCTGCAGTAGCGCAACAGATCATATAATCCATCATCTGGACAAAAAGAAAGCTCAACCCTATACGATAGCGTTATTCCTGGACTATTCCCTACCCTTCGATGCAGTTGATCGAGTTTCACTCAGGAAAGTGGAGAATATTGATGTGGAGAAAAAACCATGGGGGCATTTCTTCTCGAGGTACTCTCGCGAAAAGCAATGAGGTAAGGAGAACTATGAAGTGATGTTGTGAACATAACCTGATTCTAACTGAGCTGAAGAGCAAAGGATTTATTGTCACCTGCAAAATGTCAACAGCGCAGCTCTGCAACTCTACATTATGACTTTCAAAGTCTGAAAATGCACACATCTTTGCTGACGTCTGATCAGCGTTTTTTTGAGGCCAGAACATGTGACATTCTTGCCAGCGCTGGGGGATTTTCTCTTGGAATGGGCCTTTTAGCAAGCTTTTCACTCCTATTTGCTATGATGGCTTTAGATTGCTAGGTATAAACAAAGAGGGTATAAATAATGGAGGTCTAGATCACTGAATAAGGTCAAGATCGCGTTTGGTCACGGCGTAGCGGAGTTGAAGTCGGTTGGTGTGGAGACATGTGTGGTTCAAATTGGTTGATCTCTCCATTCTCCCAGGCTGCTCATCATTCAGTCCTGCATATTGGTCAATGCTTTAGTAGAGTGGAATGAGGCCCGGACATAATCAACTTCCACTATATGTCAGCCCTGTCCAAGTTTGTAGCCTTGCCATAGAAACTGCACCATGGTCCCTTGCGACTGACATAACAGCATTTATTATTAGTGTGGCAGAGTGAAATGATTGACCTTAAGCTCAAGGTAACCAATCCAATAGGAGCACAAAACTGCCCCGAAAACATGCTCTAGCTGTGTTTAATGGGGCTTGATACTGCCAAAGGTAGTAATCGCTGTCGGACTTTACCATCAGTGGTCACAGGCGGCACCATTATCCAACACACCGAATAGCATAAATACACCGTTAGCTGTTTAGTTCCTTGCCGAAGCTGTTTGTGGATTTTAACTGCTGTATGTGGCCACTGTTGATTGAAGATAATTAAGGCTTTAGCCTCGATAATACGAACTCAATGATGCAAGTTTCTATGGGAATGTCGGCCAACTGACATAAAGACTTTTATCCTTGCCTACCAGACCCTGTCTCCTAATGGCTGGTAATTTGGCCATGCCCTTAGGACCAACTAATGTTCAGATAAGTTGGACACTTCAATAGATTTGCTGCCAATTTCAACCTATTCCTTTTGGACCATTTAAAAAAAACGCCTGCCGTCCGCCTAAATAAATTAACCTATAAACTGATGACAAAGCATTGATATAACTCAAAGTGAAGCCATCCGTGCATGACTTTATGTAATCTGCAATCTACTTGCTTATTTTGGAATGTGATGATGTGACTGCTCGGGATGAAGTTTATATCTTGGTTTAAGGTCCCAGTGAAATGATAAAAATGGTCACGCACTATGACCCTTATCTCGGTTCATGTCTCTATCTATCTAGATATAGACTGCCGAACACAGGTTCTTCATGACGCGACGCTCCACTCTTCTCGATTCCCTGCTCTCCTCTTCATCTCTTCGTATGTCCTTTCGTTTCTGATGTCATCCCCTTTTTGTTCCCTGGGTCGCTTTCCTTCCATCCATCCTTCCATAGTGGTTTGCAAGAGGCTCTCATGTCTAACATGTCCAATCCACCGGTGTTCCCTTCTTCTTATCATTCCCATCAGCCCTGATGTTTCCTTTACAAGAGCCAAAACTTCAGCGTTAGTCATTTCTTCTGTCCATCTGACTCTTTTAATACGTCTCCACTGCCACAGCTCAAATGCCTCTAACTTTCTTACAATCAGATTTTCGTAGAGTTCAGGTTTCAGAGGCGTATGTCACCACACTCCAGATCAAGGTCTTGACCAGCTTCTTCCTCGTTTGTTGCCTAAGCCGCCAGTCAAAATAGGTTTCAGCTTACCAAACAAATTCTTGGCCATCGCAACCATATAGTTGTATGTCTTTTTCTGCATGCCTATTTGCTGAAATCAGGGTCCCCACAAAGACTTGAACTCTTCAACCTGCTCAAGTGGAGTTCCATCCACCAAGATCTTTAAAGCGCCTGGTACTCCGCTGATCTTCATGGACTTTGTCTTCTTAATTTTTGTTAATCCTCGATCATTTCATAGCTCTTGACAACTTTGTTTGTCTCATTCATTAACCATTGTAATTCTTCCAGTGACCTGGCTGTCATAGCTTGCATGGTCATCCACGAAACACACAGCTTTCACGAGGACCCTGACACCAACATCCAAATTATCAAGGGCTTTTTTCATCATAGCTTCTGCGTAAAGGTTGAATAGTACTAGAGAGATCAAACATCCCTAGTGAACATCTCTTCAGATATCACTTGGTTTCAACACATCGTCATTCAGTCTAACGGCCGCAGTTTGTCCCATGTACAATCTCACGATGAGTCTCCGGTCTCACACAAATTCCAGCGAAAATTGCCATCAACTTCTCCCAGTTCACTCTATCAAAGGCTTTCTCATAGATAACAAAAACTACCAGTAATTCATAGTCTGTGAAGGATCATTAGGTGTATTATCGTGATTTCGGTGAGACGCAGCCAAAACATTTCAGACATGAACACGCGAACAGTCCGACATAGTAGAAAATGCTATGGGCCCAAGAAGCTTTTCAAATTAGGCATTGGCGCTGTCTTCTCTCAACACGAACGCGTCATTAGGAGCTGAATGTTCATCCATATTACGCATCATGGATGAACATTTAGCTCTTAGCGGTGAATTGGTTTATTGCGCTGGAACCACACCCAGCTCCAACCCAGTCTCTTGGCTGTAACTAAGCAATGGATAGTCTTGGCATATTGGTGACCTTGATCTTATCTAAACTAACATGAGAGCCCCCACTTTCAGGCATAAAACTCTGTTCGCGTGATCGAACTCACGCACATAGCCGAAGTTCAAGGTTTGTAAAAATTCACATTTCAGGTGCACTTTCGAACAGTCTGCCATTTCTTTTATAGTTTCAATTATGTGCTAAAAAGAGATTAAGCACAAATAGGCTAAGAAATGAATAGCAAGATCACTGCAATTTTGTCTCTGGTGTTAGATTAAGTGCATGTGAATGTTCACGCACTTCAAATTTCAATTTATTTATGTAAACTTGACTTATAATGAGTTTGTGCATGAATAAACAAAAGTAAAAAGGATATTTAAAATGTTTAATATACATGTAGTAGTTATATGCATGCAAACAGGGACTACAAGTGCTACACATGAGATTTAAAACTAAATTTTGAAATTAAATATTGTCCACTCCAAGAGATCTTGTACTTAGGTGATGGGAGAAGGAAGGCCATCCGTCAATGCAATTTTTCTCAGTTGAATCAATGACCGAGTGTCATGCTGGGTTTATATGCCAATTTCAGCGGCATTGGCGTGTCCTCTTGAGTGTGTTGGTAGTTTGGGTATGGTAATGAAGGGCATCAACGGTAGCTCTAAGCACTAATTCTCTCAGTGTAGTGCAGTGCAAGGTGGTGCATTGAGAAACTAACTACCAACATTACCTAAGGGCAGCTATGATGGTGAAATTTGTTTCATAAAAGCAGCTTCACATTGAACAAAAAAGCAATTATAAGGATGACGTTTTACAAGCAACAAAATACTCTGAGTCAGGCAGTGAAACACCCACTCATTATACTGGAGTAAGTGAAGAGCATTCCTTGGGCCCTGTATGTTTTCTGAAAGTTTGCTTGGCTAGCATGGGGTGAGCTTGTCACAACACACTCTCCTTGTCGTTGTAGGTATATCTTTGAGCAGAAAATTTTAAAAATTTGTTCAAATATTAACAGATTGATTATGTGGCTGAATGACTAGTTTAATTTCGCTTGGCCACAATCATTTGAGGTGAGGAACTCATGTAAGTTAAGAAGTCAATACAGGCTGTGGTGCATCGAGACCCTGTTCTCCAGCCATCTGGTAGCGTATTCGCTAAATGGAATCACGCTTTTACTGTTATTGGGGAGCATCCAAAGAGATGCTGTGGTGGGCGAGAAGCGCCGCTTTGCCCAAATATACTTGAGACTCTGACCCGTCTATCCCCCCACATTTTCATGAGTCGGTTACGGGTGACTTCACACCCGTAGTACATATCTTTATTATCACTTCAATGATTATGAAGGTCAGAAGTCAATCTTTTTTGCCAATATTTTGTATCCATCTTCAATGACGCCAATCTTCACATTCTGGCAAAGTCACTCGATTGGTAATTCGGCCAGCTTCCAGAAATTCTGTGAAGATGGTTGGTTCATTAGGCTGGAAACTGAGGTTTTGAGTTGACCTTACAGCCTTTTCTCACTGGCTGAGTGTTTTATTGGATTTACTCGACCCATTTTAATGGCATTGTTAGTGTCTCCTAGGGTTTGTCAGCAGGCAGCCTGGGTGAGTCAATGTAAGCCTTCAACAGCAGCTCCAGGCATTAAATCTATTTCAATGCAGTGTAGTAACAGTATATTGCAGGACATGCGGTACACTGAGACATTTGTACGGGGTGAGCCAGTCACTACACATTTTCTTTGTGGTCTAGGGTATTTCTGTATTTCTCTAAAACTACACTTAGACTGTGTTCAAATGTTAGCAAAACTTATGGCATTCATATGGTTTGCCTAGGTCACAAGTTCAAAATTCAATCCTCTTCACTGAAATCGTAAGCCCAAACTCCGCTGGTCAAACAACAACTGTTTGGTTTCTCCCAACTTGCTATTATACGGCTATATTACTAGTGTGACTGTATTCAAGATGTTCGCCACAGTTGGTGGTTCTTTCATCAATCTGTCATTGTCACATACCAATTCTCTTCACTCATATCTTATATCCATCTTCGGTGATGCTGCGAACCTTCACACACTGGCAGAATCAGGGTAATTTGGTTGGGCCATCAGGTTGTATATCAGTTTACCTCTGCATGGCTTTAGGTGTCAAGTACAGCTCATTATAACTCGAAAGTCATCTACAAAGGGTTAGCGAAAGATTGTCTTTAAGCCGAGTTTAGGGTTCACTGTTTTGGCCCAGTCAGTCGGTACCAGCATCAAATCTAACGTCGGCCCTTTCCGTTGAATCCGCCGAAAGATCAGGTCAGCTATCTGTAATCGGTCATGAAAGTTGAGGCCGGCGTAGCACCATCTGTCTCAAAAAACAAAATTGGCGATGGTGGGCCGTCAGATTACTCTTGCTCTCAGGCTATATGCCAATGGGGGCATCGCAGATTGTTCACTGCAGGTTACAGGATATTCTGCATGTGGCTTAATATTGTGCATGCAGACATAGGAACCCACTTGGTAGTAACTTTGTTCCATGCTACTGGTGATGATGCCCATGCATGCCGTTTTTACCGAAACCACCTCTAGATCTCTTTTTCCTGTCTTTTATATAGAGTAATTTCCAAACTCAAGCATGAAACCTCTCCACCATAATACAGGCTGTTTCTGTTGCTATTGCCTCAGCTGAGTTAGTGGTCATCATGCAATTAAACTGAACTCAAAGGCAACACACAGTTTTGAATCATTTGCATCAAATGGGTATATGGGTTTTCTTGTGTGCTTTTTGGTGATTCTGTATCTCGGAGATTGATTGGACAATTGCTTTAAAGGGGATATGTCACGGTCGAACGTAGACGGTTTTTCTGAGTTGTATTCCCCATTCCTAAAGGGAGGCAACTCCGTATTCATTGTGACAATAGCGGATAACAACGCTTGCTGACAGAGGTAGGTGACAGACTGCACTCTGAAACCCTGTTTCTATATTTTTGTTGGAAATTTTCTCTATTCAGATTCGTGCAACTACAGGTCAGTATACACCTGCAAGAGGATTTTTCAAACATCAACGTGTAAGCCGTGAAATCAATGCAAACACCAACAGCTCTGTGTTAATTTTCTATCTTGAGGCCAATATTTTTTTGCGTCGACGGTCTGAAAAGTGCGTCATCGAGGGCTCTAAGTATGGGATAGGTCTACATCTAAGTTTCCATTTGAGCTGGGTGTTGGGACCATTTGTTTATGGTAAGCTTTGGAATATGAAAACAAGTGGACATTTTTGGCCATGACATAACCCCTTCAAATCGGATGCTCATGAAGGCCAATGGCACTTACTTAATGGCACGGAGCTTTTTCCTGCCTAAATAAGCAATCACTGAATCAGAGATACCTGGCCAGAGAATGACATTATCAATCTGAGTTGGGCCAATAGCTGTCGGCCGAAGCCCTGTCCAGTCATTTCCTTGATGCTGCATTTCAAAACTTAAACAGTAGAACACCTAGTTGGAGAATTGAAATCGTGTCCCACATTCATCACAGAAGATCATGGATACCAGGTCATTGCTTGCAATTTTTCAGTTCAATGTAACTAGTGACTGTTCAGTTCAGATGTCGCTTCATACCTCAACTCAACTTCCTCCATTTTATAAACAAATTTTAACTTTTAATACAGCGAATTTTATTTTATTTAATAGTACAAAAACACAGTAATAAAGTTACATTATATGACTTTCGAGTTTAAGTTGGAAGTTCTATTTACTGTATAAGTGGGTTTGCAGTTGCACGGTCTATTACGACGTTGTACACCAATTTTGTTATCTAACCGAGTAGTCTGTTCATAATGATGCTGTGCTGTCAATAGAATTTCATCTGAAGGCTTGAGTTGTTTCCACACAAAGCTCCACAGAACTCTTATTTATCCTCGCCGTCATCCTCGCCGTCATCCGCGCCGCCATCCTCGCCGTCATCCTCGCCATCATCCTCATCCGCTACAAGTGAAATAGATTCTGAATTAGGGCATAGGACACTCTTTTATGACCCAGGAGTGAAAGGTGGCATGTTCTTGGGCGTCCTATGCCCAGTTTCCAGTAGAACTTAAGCGCACCATTTATATACCTCAGAAACACTTTCTCATGACCAAAATAATGCACTGGTTTTGTTTACAGGCAAGCTGAATTCGCACTCATTGTTGGTTGAAACGCTGATGAGCTCGTGTTTACAACTTAGCATCTGACGATGGAAATGGGGGATTGGGAAAGCTGTTTTTATATTTAATGAAACCATATCTAGGAAAATTCAGTTCCATGGGTGAGAGACTCGTTGAGACTCTTATTGAAGTGGGGTTTTCCTTTTTGCATGCACATTTTTTCATACTGAGGCAATAGGAAATCCTTTAATATTTTGACTCCGATTTATGTAGTTCACATAGTAGATGACAAGTCAGTTGTTTTTTACCCTGTCAGACAAGTGGCGTCTTTCATTGAACCCCTGGTAGCCTGGCAGAGTTCAGGCATCTTTCAGGCTTGCCAAAAACATAGCCTTTGCCAACTTGCCTCAAATCTCAGCTCTGCAACTCTTTAGCATGGCATGAGGGACAGGCTTTTCTTCGGAGACCTCCCACTTTTGTGTAGGACTCAAACAACAGTTTTCATTTTGTGGTCAAAAATCCATATTTCAGATAACCAGTAAATTCCGGGGTTGCCCCAAATAGTCACACTGTAAGATGATCTATGGGAGAAGAAAGACAGCCTGTCTGATAACTCACGAATGTCACAATCTTCACCAGTAAAGCCCGGTTCGCAGACGCAGGTGTGACCATTCACTTCATCAATACAATAAGTCTGAGGTCCATCCTGACAGGGCTGAGATGCACATTCGTTGATATCTGCAGTTCATGAGAAAAAATTGATATACAGGTACAAGGGCAGAATTCGCATCTCAAATGCTTGCAAACAGTCAAACTGTCATACATTTTCTGTGAGCACAAAGATAACATGCCTGATAACTCACCAGTTTCACAATCATCACCAGTATATCCAGCTAAGCAGTCGCAAGTGTAGCTATTCACCCCATCAGTACAGGTTCCTCCATTTTCACAGGGTTCAGAGTCGCATTCATCGATATCTTCAGTTCAGGAGAAAAGATAATTAAAGGTTCAAGACCACAGTTCACACTTCGCATGCTCACAATCTGACTAACTATTCGCGATTTATGCAGTGACATATCTCACTGATATGTGCAAACCATAAAGTCCATGCAGTAGTTGGCTTACACATTCAGCCAATCTGCTCAAGCTGTTAACAAAATCTACACAAACAGTGATTGTAGTTGATTGAATCTTTTTGGGAGCCATCAACCCGGGGGTGAAATGCTTGGTTCAGTGATGACCAGTAGTCAAAATAGTCACACTGTCACATGCTCCATGAATGCAAAAAACATCTTGTCGGATAACTCACCTTCGTCACATTTCTCACCAGTAAAGCCCGGTTCACAGCCGCAAGTGTAGCTATTCACACCATCAATACAATGAGTCTGAGGTCCAAAATGACAGGGATCAGCGTCGCATTCGTCGATATCTGCAGGCCATGAGAAATAACCAGGTAAAAGTGCAAGGAAAGAGTTCACATGCGATATGCTTGCGATCTGAGTTTATGTTTGATATATGCAAACCCCAAAGCACAGTAACCGAGCCTAAGTTCTGTTATGGTCAGCCTCGTGCCTGATTCATCCAGCTCCGGCCGAATGCTCAAGACCAATGTTTTGTTTCCCAATCTGCCTCAGATGTCGGTCCAGACACCCAGTCGTTCATCTCCCAGAAAGGAAATGAGTTCAATCTGACTAGGTCGTCCAACACAACAACCAATGAAAATGATCTTTCATGGATTATCTGACAGCACTCACTCATTTCCCATCTCATACTAGAATCAAGGTTGTTTAAATTGATTTGTCTTCATAGCCCTCTTCAATTTGATCAAAGCATGAAGTTGCACTGCGTGGGAAAAAGCCAACTAGCAGCGAATATCGGATTGATTTTCAGATGAAATTATGGTTTATTCGAAACAACAATTTGACACCGTTGATTGGCTTTAAAGTAATTCTGAGTGGGTTCTAAGGTCAGATGTCAGATCAAGCTAGGACTGAGTTTAATTTGAGTCAGATCAGACGCAAAGTAGACAGTAGAAGTATCTTTACACATTCAACGCATTCAGACAGGCTGACAACCTTATATCTGATTTGCAGGACGAAAACCCAATCTATGAGAAATCTGATCGTAGGTGGTATAATTCGGTGGGTGAAATGTTTGGTTCTACGATGACCTGTATCTCAGTGTTATTGCAAAGTGGTCAAACTATCACATGGTTTGTGTGAGCTGAAACCAGCATGTCTGATAACTCACCTATTTCACAATGAACACCAGTATAACCTGCCTCACAGACGCAAAGGTGGCTATTTACCCCATCAACACACTGTCCTCCATTTTCACAGTCGTGGAATTCACAATCATCGATATCTGCAATCCATGACAAAAAATAGATGTAGGTGCAAGGGCAGAGTTCACATGAACTTCACATGTTTTCAATAGATCTGAGTAATTCACAAACCCCACAGTATTCGGCATACGTGTCCAGGTATACATGCATGTTGACAACTCAACACCTAATTTGCAGGACAAAAATCAAACTACACAAAAGCTGGTTGTAGCTGATCTTATTTGGGAGCAATCACTTCAGTGGGTGAAATGTTTGTTTTTATGATGACCAGTATATCAACAACAGTCTATAACATGGATTGTGTGAGCACCAAGACAGCATGCCTGATAACTCACCTGTTTCACAATTATCACCAGCATATCCAGCTAAACACTCGCAAGTGTAGCTATTCACCCCATCAGTACAGGTTCCTCCATTTTCACAAGGTTCAGAGTCACATTCATTGATATCTTCAGTTCAGGAGAAAAATTAATTAGAGCTTCAAGACCACAGTTCACACTTCGCATGCTTACAATCTGAGTAACTATATTCGCGATTTATGCAGTGGCATATCTCACTGATATGTGCAAACCTTAAAGTCCATGCAGTAGCTGGCTTACACATCCAGCCAATCTGCTCAAGCTGTTAACAAAATTTACAGAAACGGTGATTGTAGATGATAGAATCTTTTTGGGAGCCATCAACCTGGGGGTGAAATGCTTGGTTCAGTGATGACCAGTAGTCAAAATAGTCACACTGTCACATGCTCCATGAATACAAAACGACATTCTGTTTGATAACTCACCTTTGTCACATTTTTCACCAGTAAAGCCCGGTTCGCAGACGCAAGTGTAGCTATTCACCCCATCAATACAATGAGTCTGAGGTCCATCTTGACAGGGCTGAGAGGCGCAGTCATCGATATCTGAAGTCCATGAGAAAAACAGATACATATACAAGTGTAAATTTCATACTTCCCATGGGTGCATTATTGTTGTAAAATTTTCACAGTGTATTCATGCAAGCCCAAAGCACAGTAGCCGGCTTGCACATGCAGCCCATCCACATAGTTGATGGAATCTTGCTTCAGCGTTGAACAAATCTTGGACTGCATAATGTCACACTGTCACATGATCTATGTTAGCAGAAAAACACCTTGTCTGATATAACTCACTTATTTCACAATCATCACCAGTATATCCAGCTAGGCAGTCGCAAGTGTAGCTATTCACCCCATCAGTACAGGTTCCTCCATTTTCACAGGGTTCAGAGTCGCATTCATTGATATCTGCAATCCATAAATAAAGAAAATAATATTGCAAGGGCCGTGTTTACAGGTTTGCAATTGCAATCTGAATAATTGACTGTGTATTGACGCATCGCAGTAGAGAGGTAAAGATGTTGAAATTTTGATCAGTATAATTTCGACTCTGCTGACTGTGACTTACTTTCTCCACAGTCTTTTCCAGTAAATCCGTCAGCGCAGTTGCAGGTGAAACTATTCACTCCATCCACACAGGTAGCGCCATTCAGGCAGGGATCAGAGTCACATTCATTATTATTATCTGCAGGTGGAATGAGAGATTGAGTGACTTTAATTGCAGGCATGGTGTAGGACAAGATTAATGGGCTATCTGCTGATGACGATTCAATTGAAAGAAAGTTCCGGCCTCTGTAGTCTAACGAATATTACACCATGCATGCGATCATTGGTTAATGCATTTTTGGAGTTATGTCCCCCATCTTGCACATGTACTTCCCCATTAATTGCGATCCAAATTTCATAATTTTTCACCAAAAAAATCTGATAACTAATTCGAATATTACAATACAAATTCAAACTGAGCTTGTCCGCTCTTACGCATACCAAGAGAGTTGTGCACCTGGAGAAAAGGGACCCCCCCCCATATGACTCAGTCGACTATTGATTGAGGCATAACCTGGCAAGGGCACACTCAATCACATACAGTTGGACCCAGCAGTCGCACCAAGGAGATGAGAAGAGTGGTCATAAGTAAAGATGAAAGTAACAGAAAAGTGCAGAGTTATAAATTATATATGTGCTTACCAAGGCACAGAGAACTCTGCATGTCGTTGCGACAACAGCCAAGACCTGCTCCGCAGCCACATTTCAGGTGTTCTATTTCTCCCTCCTTTGCCGCGGGGCAACATGACGAAAACAGGTGTCCACTGTGTCCACCCAGGATTGGATTTGCTGTTATTGACGCTGGGTCAGGGCAATTGGTGGGATCAATGTGCCTTGGCACTGCTCGCTAAAAAAACTTATATGTGAGACTGATGTTTATGAACTACCATTAGTATCCATGCTATCAGAGAAGTAGTAGTCTTGTTGGGCCAATGCTCCCCATTATAAGAAAGTGACGGCGTATAGTCATAAAGATTAAAACTCACATTTACGCATAGCACGAGCAGTGTCAACAATACAGCCTGGTATCCAAACATTTTGTATCTGCAAGTATAGAATCCAGTGTCATAACTTAAACTTCAAGCAATTTCTCCCCTGAATTGACAATTCAGGGATCAACACAGGGGATGGGACTGTAATGAGTTTCATCCCCCTGGTTTTAGTTGGGAGTCTAGTTACATCAAAGCCTATGCGAGATAACCCACCATTTATTCTAAGCGTTTGCTAGGTATTGGAACGTAGCGCATTAAGATGAAGACCCTGTTACTTACCTGATGAAGGTCAGAAGAAGAAGTGTTCGGCATTACCACAGCGAACATAGGCTTTTATAGCCTTTGTTGCTCAATTAAACCGATGACAGGCAGTCGGCTGCCATCCTGTACCACATACGTACATTTCCGCCTGCATTAAAGTTGGCAGCGGTGTTGGCAGGCATTGTAAGCTATTGACTCCATGTATCTTAGTTGCTACCCGTCACAGTGAACTTTACTTGACATAGTTAATGATGCGGAGCTCCAGGCTTGGACGTCTGCGAAGCATACATTGAACGTCTATACTGATTCAGTCATGGAGTTGTCTTCTCCCTTTTTAAAACCTATACACCAAAGAAAGCTTCCGTTTGAATCCAGTGAGGACTTTTTCAAAGAGTCACTTTAGTCCATTAGGCTGTTCTTCATTCTATCTCTCCTTTTGTATCCGAATCTAGTCAGGTTAGACTTCATCCGAGCTGAGTCGAACCAGGTGGAAACTGCAATAATAAAGAGCCTTTAGAACCTAGCAGAGACTGACAATCGGCAAAGGCAAGCTCAGAGAGCCTTGTCTTTGCCGTCAAAACTAAAATTTATCTGTAATAAAAAAGTTGTCTGTCCCTCTTTGCTTCCTTCAAGCTCTGTATTTATTTATTTTTATTTAATTGATATCATGCTGACATAAAACCATATCTTGTTTATCAAATCCAACACGGTTAAGGGTATATACACATTCATACATGTAATTACCAACACATACACAGTTATCTACCTGTTGGGTAATTAAGGGGCATATTCCGCTATGATAATATATGAATAATATGAAACTAAATGCAGATGTGAAATTATTTATTTGTCATTATACTGAACACCCTTCAACGTACAGCTTTTTACAAGTCTATAGTCACGTGTGACAAAGTTACACACAGTTACACGTATAGCTGCACAAGCTGCTATCATTTACAATAGTTGACCCGCTGATTGAAAATCATGCAGAGGCTTTCTGTAAGACGATTCCAGTGTTTTCATTTTTCAACCCTCCTAAATTAAGTGGAGAAAGACCCCAAAGCTCAACACGCCCAACTACCCCTCATATGTTGAAGAATCAGTTTACTAGGATAGTCAAGAGTTGTCTGCACAATTGGGCAAACATGCACGAGCTATAGGTCGCACACACATTCTTTTAAGGCGGTTAGTAGTACAGAAAGTTTGTATAATAGAAAACACGCCTACAATAGTGATTACAAATTGACATTTTCATTAGAATTAAATGAAATCAACTGGGAAAGAGAAGATAACATTGTAATCTACATGCGAAGTTGGAACAAGTTGGAAGTTGTGAACCGATCGATAATCAGTGAATCCCAGGGTTTCGAGAAAATTGATAACAATTTAATGGCACCTTGTGCATGTCCCTCAGCCACCGTTCATCACCATCCATCATTTTCGCTTTGCTCAGTCTTATCTCCGGGATCGCATCAGAAGCGCTAGGTAGCATAGTGGGTATAATTACAATTCTCCAACTTCTTGATTGCGTTTTACTGTTTGACTATTGGACTGTGTAGACTAACAACCTTTTGCTGACCTTGTGAACTTTTTGGAATACTTCTGAGCTATGACCTGGTATACTTAACAACAGTCAAACAGGGTTCACTGGCAACTAGCTTCCAGCCTAATGACCCAGCCATGTTATCAAAATTTCTGGAGAGTGGCCGAGTAATGTATCGAGTAACTCTGCCAGCATGTGGAGATTGGCGTCATTGAAGGTGAACCGAGAACTTCAGCATAGAGGATTGGCTTGTGAACTCTTTTTGACCGAAGCAGATTCATGTAAAAGCCATTTGGCTAGCATTCTAACAGTCAAGTAGTTTTATAGTCAGGTATGGGATGTTGGGAACAGACCAAACAATCATTATTTGACCAAATTTACAATTGTTCTACTCACAGAAACACACCCAACTACAAAGTGTGTAGTGAAAACTGACAGGCTCATCCCTATGTTAGCTATACAAATGCCTCGGTGCACTGCATGTACCTCACCACGCTGGCCGCACCTCTCTGTACTGTATTACGCTGCACAGAGCGATTTTAGTGACCGGAGCTGCTGTTGACAGCCTATAATGCTAAACCCAAACTACCAACACACCCTAGAGGCATCATTAATGATACCAATATTTTAAAACGGATCTCATGAACAAACCATGCTCAGCCAGTGATTTAATTGAGAAAAAGCAATAATTATGGCCAGCCTAAAACGCCAGCTTCAGCCTAATGATCCAATCATGTTAAGAATTTTTCTAAATATTAGCCGCATTACCAATCGTTTAACTCAGCCAGCATACGGAGACTGGTGTCAATGGGGTGGATACAATTTTTTGCGAAGATGATTGACTTATGACATTTATAATAAAGTGATTATGCAAACATGTATTGGGCGCATTCAGGCTAGACCGATTATCTGGTCGGTATGGCTTAGTAATTCTGAGCGGAAAACTAGCCAATGCAATGTCCTGATTGTCTTTTTGCGGGCTTTTACATTGCAGTTTATCCGCATTACAGTTGGTCAAACATTGACAAATAGGATCGCGGTAGGTCGACTATTTTTTGTTACGACGCCCGGAAACGAGGTAAAATAAAAGGTGTGCGATGATTAGTCCTTGTCATGTCGCAGATTATTGGTCACTGCATTTGCTTGATTTTTATTGTCTGAAACTATATGGATCATCAGCAGGATTTCACTGATCATCAAAGAGTTCCAATCCTACCGATGGGCCACCGATGAACAATTCGATCGGTATGCACTACCGACCGGAAAATCCGTCTAGTCTGAATGCACCTTTATAAAGGTGTGAATTCATCCATAACAGACTCATGAAAAAGCCATTAGCTGTGTCCAATGCCTAAGATCTAGGGGACGCAGGGGGATGCACTCTTATAATACATTTGGGCAGGAGGACAGGTCTCCCCACCACAGCATCTCTTCAGTGAGATCTTGGTTCCCCAAACTCAATCAACAGAGCAAGACTCCAGTTGGCTGTAGAGTAGCGACTCGATACGAGAGTCTCCCACTTCGGAGTTTACACTTAACCACTCATTGTTGTCAACATTTTGCACACATGCAGTCAAACTATTTGTAGATCTACACAATCAATCATGCAGGTTTTTATTTGTTCTCCTCACAGAAATACCCTCAACCTCAATCAAAGGGTGTAAGTCCTATTGCCACCACTGGTAGTTGTGCTCACCAGTTGGTCTTCTTGGATCATTCTGGACCACCTGAAATATCATTCATGTCCTTGCAAGTAGATAACAATGGATAGAGCAAGTAGGTACATTTGTCAAGGCATAGCTCTGTATTGTCTTGAGGTGTGATAGGCAGCTGGCCAAGCAAGGATTTTGCAAGCATAAGTTGAACCATTGTAAATCCAAGAGCCTTTTCCGATGACAGCACATTAGAGTTGACTTGCAGATAAATGGCATCCTTACCATGCAACATCACTGTGACATTGCTTGAAATTTCGAACAATAGATTCTGTGTATTTTATGTGTGTGCGCACGCGCGTGCGTGCATGAGGTGCGGTGCATGCGTTGAGTGAATCAAAAATGTGATTTAGGTAGCTCAGCCTGGGATATTTTTCAAGAGGATTTTTGGTTTTTCGGAATGACTGTT
>Ga0224501_10000789_pt1 | contig 24519 bp, 19 predicted proteins | sample SF_Oct11_sed_USG_4_FD_169105 | JGI IMG/M metagenome (GOLD analysis project Ga0224501, IMG submission 169105) | Sediment microbial communities from San Francisco Bay, California, United States - SF_Oct11_sed_USGS_8_1 | ecosystem: Environmental > Aquatic > Marine > Sediment | place: USA... | reverse complement strand
CAGGCCCGGCGCATTCGCCATTTTGTTTCCCGCATTGCCATGGATATTGAGGCCCTGGGCCCGGCCCTGATCGAACAGCTGCTGCACAGAGGACTGGTAAAAACCGTGGCCGATCTGTACCTGCTGGAGGAGGAGCAGCTGGCCGGGCTGGAGAGAATGGGAGCCAGGAGCGCGGAGAATGTGATATCTGGTATCATGGCCTCCAGGGAGCAGCCCCTGCACAGATTCCTGGTGGGTCTGGGCATCCGGCATGTGGGGGAAAAGATGGCCCGTGTGCTGACCCGGCACTTTGGCTCGCTGGAGGCTCTCCGCCGGGCCGAAATGGAGGAACTGGTGGACGTGAATGAGATCGGCCTGGAAACCGCGGAAAGCCTGCTTTCGTTTTTCGCCGACCCGGCCCAGATGGCGGTGGTGGAAGCCTGTCTGGCCAGGGGTGTGCGGGCCCTTGCCGAGGACACCGGCGGCGGGACGGGGCCGCTGAGCGGCCAGACGGTGGTGATAACGGGAACGCTGAGCGCTCCGCGAACCCGCTGGAAGGAACGCCTGGAGGCCGCCGGGGCCACCGTCACCGGCTCCGTTTCAGCCCGGACGAACCTGGTGCTGGCCGGGGAAAACCCGGGCTCCAAGCGAACAAAGGCCCTGGAACTGGGCGTTCGGGTGGTGTCTGAGGAAGAGCTGGAACGGCTTTTGGAGGCCACATGAAAAAAATAGCCATCGTGGGAGCGGGAGAAATCGGGACCTTTCTGGCGGAACGGCTGACCGAGGAAAAAAACGACGTCACCGTGATCGACAAGGACCCGCAGATTCTCGCGATTCTGCAGGAGTCCATGGATGTGGCGGGGTATCTGGGCAACGCCACCCGGATCGAGGACCTGACCGCCGCCGGGGTTTCCGATGTGGATCTGTTCATCGCCACCACCCGCCAGGATGAAACCAATCTCATATCCTGCCTGCTGGCCGATGAACTGAAGGTTCCCCACAAGATAGCCGTTACCCGCTACCTGGGTTTGCGCGAGCAGCGCAAATCACTGGAGAGCAGGCACCTGGGAATAGACCTTCTGGTAAACTCCTCGGAGGCCCTGCTGAACGAGGTGCTCAACCTGGTGGAAACCACCGGAGCGGCCGAGGTGGCCCGCTTCGCCGACGGGCGCATCATTTTCATCAGCTTCCTGGTGGAGGAACACTCCGCGCTGACCTATCTCACCGTGGATGAACTCTGCGGAGGCGATCAGGAGCGGCGTTTCAGCGTGGCCACCATCCTGCGTGACGGCGCGCTTCTGGAGCCCAGCAGCGACCTGGTGTTCAAGGAGGGCGACTACATCTACCTGCTCACCACCCGCACCCACCTGCCGGAACTGAACGATGTCCTGAATGTGGAAACCATAAAATCCCGCACGGCCATCATCGCCGGAGACAACTTCTTTTCCCAGATACTGGCCGGAGCGCTGATCAACAGGCACTTCCATGTCACCATGCTCACCTCCAGCGATGAAAAGACACAGCTTTTGCAATCCCAGTTTCAAAACCGCACCCAGTTTCAGGTGGAAACGGGGGAGGGCTCGGATGTGAAGCTGCTGCGGCGCATCAAGGTCCCCAGCACCAGCGTGTTCATAGCGGCCAACAAGGATGATTCGGCCAACCTCACGGCCTGTCTGGTGGCCAAGTCGCTGGGTGTGGGCAAGACGATTGCCATCATCAGGCGGCATGACCTGGCCCCCCTGTGCCGGCGTTTTGGTGTGGACGCCCACATCGCGCCGCACCTGGCCACGGCCAAGGTGGTGCAGGAGATGGTGCACGAAAACCGGGTGCTCAGCTACCGCGCCGTCAGCCAGAGCAATCTGGAGGTGATAGAACTGGAAGCCATGCCCAAAAGCAGGGCGGTGAAGGAGAACATCGGCAAGCTAAAGCTGCCGCCGGGGGTGGTGATCGGGGGAATCGCCTCGGGAGAGCGCACCACCCTGCCCCGGGGGAAGGACCGTATCCAGCCCCGGGACAAGGTAATCGTCCTGACCCTGCCCGAGCATATCCTGGAAGTGGAGGAGATTTTCGGGCACTAGGGGGGCTGCCAGAAGCCGCGCACCTTGGGCCGCCGGAGGCTTGTATCATTGGTATATGGAGACCGCTTCTACCAGGCAGAGGACTCTTCCAGGCTCAGTATTTCGTTTCCGCCGCCCCCTGGCAGGAAGGCCCGCTCCCTGGCAGGAAGGCCCGCTCCCGGGAATCATTTCCGTTGCCGTCTCCGAATATCCTGGCAAGCCTTTCCAGCACATTCAGCAGCCGGAAGGACTGCGTGTTGAACTCCTGCCCGCCTATGTACCGACAAGAAATAAAACACCTGCGGGTTTAGCTGGAAAAGGAAGGCCCCGCCGGTCATTCCGATGCTTCCAGGAACAACCGACGGGGATTGGGGGAAGGCGGCAGGCGGGCCTGATACCAGGCCCGCAAAATCATTTATGCGCCGGATAACCGGCCCGCCGGGTCAGTTGAGAATCTTGTAATCAACATCCCGGGTAAAATCACCCTGGAACTCGTCTTTGGAGGTGCTTCCGCCATGTACGGCCTGATCCAGGCTGGAGTCCAGCCGGATCTGCTTCAGCAAAGGCCGGTTGGAAATATCCAGGATACGCTCAATTTCCTGCACCGAGTTTTGTATCTTCCGGTGCATGTGTTCCTTGCCGGCCCCGGTTTTATCGTCCTCGGCCTTTTTGGCTTCCGGTTCCGGCGGGGCATACCCGGTAAGTCTGCGGAGAGTATCCAGCAGCCCGGCCAGGTTCTGCGACTGCCGGTGCAGATCATGATCGAAAAGCCCGCCCCGGGGCCGGGTCTCTTCCGCAGGGGCCTCTTTCTGAGGGGCCACGGCATCCTCACCACCGGCTATGGCTTGCAGAGTGCGGGCGATATCTCCGGATGCATCCTTGCTGGAATGGGAGACCTCGCCGATCAGGGCCTTGAACTCCGCAATGGTGCGCTTGTTGGCCAAGACTACCTGCTCCATCTCATCGCCTATTTTCTGCCACATGCCGGGGTCACCCTCTGCGTGCCCGATCAGCTCCAGGGCGCTTCTGGACGCCTCTGAGCTGCGCCTGGCCAGATCATGCACCTCCGTTGCGAGGCCGTGCAGCCGCTCCCGCCTGCCCCCCAGTGTGGTCTCCACAGCCGCGGTGGAGGCTAAAAGGTTCACCTGCCGGGTAAGACCCTCGATATATTCCAGCAGCATGTTCCGGCGGGATAAGAATCCGGGATTATCGCCACTGGTCTCGGGAATCGTCATGGCGGCCTTTACCAGATCATCCACGGCCTGCTCGATCAAAATCGATATTTCGTTCAGCGAGAAACCCGGGTTCTGCCGGAGGGCATCCCGCACCTCGGCAGTACCATCGCCATCGGCCTTTTTCGCATTTGAAACAAGGTCGCCACCCCAGCCGGGGACGATTTTTTCTGCCAGCAGCAGGGCGCATTCATCACCCCGGGGCAAAGCCCGGTAGAGAGTCATCATGCCCAGCACCAGCAGGGTAATCCCCAGGGCTGAAAGGATGGAAACCAGCAGACTGGTGGACATGGACAGATTGGCAAAGGCCGAAAAGGACTGGGCGCGGAAAATCTGCAACAGCGCATTCCGCAGTTTTTCCACGGAGCCCTGGAGCGGAGCTATCTCATTTTGCAGCCGCCGGACGGCCTCCTGGGGTTCAAGGCCGCGGGCGCTTTGCATCTGAACCTCATCAACAGCCTTGTTATATTTATTCAGCGCTGTTTCGATCTCGTCGAGAATGAGCATTTCCCCGGCGGATACCCCCCCCATGGTCCGATACCGCTTTAAGCTGGCGGTCATCCGGCCATAGCTCCTTTTGATCTCAACCAGCTCGGTGTTGTCCTGGCTCAGCAGGTTGCCCTGCAGGTGCCAGGCGGCGTCCTTCTGGCCAAAGCGGCTCATCATCCCGGTGGCCAACTCCAGCCGGGGCAGCAGTTCCTGCTGTTGGCGGATATACTCACGCTGGGAGGGCCCCGCCAGGAAAAACACGAAGACCAGCACGGACGCGAACGCCAGCAGCAGACCGACATGCCATGACTGAATTTTTACTAATATTTTATCCTGTATGTTTTTCAGCATTTGAAAATCCCCTGTGACTAATTCCAGTATACTGCCATGGTCAATACGACCCAGCCTTTAAATTGCTTTTATGCCTTATTATACAAGGTAAACTGGCTCTCTCTCCCACTGGCAGCATCACCCTGAAGTCGTATGAACGGTGCGCTGACCAATTACCAGAAATACCTATTTAAGTATACGCCGGATGTCGTAACAGTTCCCAAAATCTCCATAATTTTGGGACAGCGGGAACACTACCGGGAAGAATATGGCGTGGGGGCTGGCTGGCTGCAGGGCCGTCCGGGAGGCGGGGCGCCTCCCGGCGCGGATTAACGGTAGAGCATGGGCTGGTCGAGCTGGAGACTCTTGTCCCGCAGGGATATTCTCAGGTTTCGGCCCTGGTGGATCATTCCCTGGGCGCTGACCCAGACCTCCCCCGGAGCCTGGAGGAAACCATTGGATTGGTCGAACTCCAGGGACTGGGTACGGATTTCCATATGAGAACCCTGGAACAAAATGACATCGCCTTCCAGCAGCAGGTCCTGGGTGATGGTATTGAGCACGGCCCGGCTGGATTTGCCATGAATCGCTTCCTCCCCGCCAGGAGTTTGCTCCTCCGGACCGGGAAACACCTTGAACCGGACCACCTTTAGAATGGCCTGATCCTGTTCATCGTTTAAAAAGGCGTCCTCCGAGTGCAGCTCCCAGGCCACCCTGTTCTTATCCTGCTGGATGATGTCCACGCCCTGCATGGCGATACGGTTGTCCTGCCGGATAACCCGCACCCGCCGGGACGGCTTTTGCGCCTGTTCATCAGAGGTGGTGCTGGAAAAGCCCATATAAAAGGCCAGCAGCCAGAGCCCCATGAACATGATAAAAAACAGCAGGCGTTTCATCCGATCCTTGATCCCCTGTGCCGGGTTGACTCATCCGACAACGGGGGACACGTTTTCCACCGGGCGGATTTGGTAACTCCGATGATATGTTGCCCCACCCGCGCTTGGCAAACTTCGGTGAGCCTTGCGCTGGCGCGCCCGGGCAAAGTAACCTTGATACTTGTTGCCCGCCGGTGTGCGCCAAAGGCCCCTGGCGGAAGAACACCCCGGCAGGGCCGCCTTTTGACACCAGCCGGGACAGGAGACCCCCTGGGACCGTTCACCGCATTTGAGGAGAAACCTTGATTAGCATTCGCAATGTTGTTTTGGTGATGACCCTGCTGCTGGCTTCAGATCAGATAAGCAAGATCTGGGTGAGGCTGGCCATCCCCCTGCATAAAAGCAGCAACCTGATTCCCAACCTGATCGACCTGACCCATGTGGAAAACAAGGGAGTCAGCTTCAGCTTCCTGGGCAACCTGAATGACAGCTACCGGGCCCCGCTGCTGGTCATGATCTCCCTGGTGGCGGTGATAATGCTGTCCTATTACTGGTGGAAACACCGGCGGGAAATGTGCTTTTGGACTGAACTGACCTTTCTGCTGGTCCTCCCCGGCGCATTCGGCAACCTCATAGACCGGGCCCTTTTCGGCTCGGTTACCGACTTCTTCCACTTCCGGTTCTATCACCACAGCTTCTTCGTGAACAACCTGGCCGATATCTACATCAGCTTCGGCGTGGTCTCCTACCTGATCGGGGCCTGGCGGACCCACCAGGAGGAAGCCGCCCGTCAGCCCTGAATCTGGCAGGCCCGGGGGCCGCTCAGGGCTTTTTCAGGCCGAAGAACCTTGATGTCTGCCCCGCCCTGACCAGCAACAGCAGGTGTTTTCCGCCGGGCGTCTCATCGAGCACCTTGCGGAATTCCTTTATGCTGGTTATGCGCACCTTGTTGACCTCCTGGATCAGCATTCCCTCGCGCAGTCCGGCCTCGGCGGAAATTCCCTGGGGGTCGACACCGGTGATAACCACGCCCTTCTGGCCGCGATAATTAAGTTTCGCCGCGATGTCCCGGGTGAGGTTGGCCACCTCCATGCCCAGCTTTTCCTCCACGGACTTTACCTGCGCTTCCTGTTCTCCTGGTTCCTCCCGGCCCTCGATGGCGGCCCTCATGTCTCCGGGCTGTTCGCCTACCTGGACTTTGAGGGTGATTTTCTTGCCCTTGCGGACAACCTCCACGGGCACCACGGCTCCCGGCGAGACGGCGGCCACAGTGTTGCGCAATTCATTGGTGGTGTTCACCTTCTTGCCGTTAAAGGTGGTAACCACGTCACCGCGCTCCATGCCGGCCTTCAGGGCCGGGGAATCCGGGCCGATGTTGGCGATAAGCACACCCTCGGTGCTGGACAGCCCCAGGGCGGGAGCCAGTTCAGGGGTGACTTCCTGGATGACTACCCCCAGGTAGCCCCTGACGACGCGACCCGAGGCGATCAGCTGATCCATGATCTTGCGGGCCATGTTGATGGGGATGGCGAAGCCGATGCCCATGTTGCCGCCGGTGCGGCTGAAAATGGCCGTGTTCACCCCGACAATCTCCCCATCCAGGTTGATCATGGGACCGCCGCTGTTGCCCGGATTGATGGGCGCATCGGTCTGGATGAAGTCCTCGTAATCGGTCACCCCCACGGACGATCTTCCCTTGGCGCTCACAATGCCCTGGGTCACCGTCTGTTCCAGCCCGAAGGGATTGCCGATGGCCAGCACCGTTTCGCCCACTTCCAGCTGGTCCGAGTTTCCCAGGCTGGCCACGGGCAGATCCTTGGCGTCCACCTTGACCACGGCCAGATCACTGGCCGGATCGGCGCCAACCAGCTTGGCCTCGAACTCCCGGCCGTCCTTCAGCTTTACGATGATCTTGTCGGCATCTTCGATTACATGGTTGTTGGTCAGCACATAGCCCTTTTTATCCACAATGGAACCGGAACCCAGGCCGCGCTGCTTGTCCGGCTTGGGGGGAAAGGGCATCCGGGGCGCGAAGAACCGCCGGAAAAACTCATCGTCAAAGGGGTCCTCGCCCTCCTCGGGGCCATTGTGGACCACCTTTTCCACACTGATATGCACCACCGAGGGACTGACCACCTTTACAATGGCGGCCCGGGCCTTGGAGGCCCTGCGCAGCACCTCGATATCCTTTTTCACCTGGTCGCTGTACTGGCCCATGGCCCCGCCGGCAAATCCCGCCAGCAAAAGGCCCGCCAGCAGCAGCGCCATCAACAGCCTGATCGGGGCCTGTGTTGTTCCCCTGGCAGCGGGTTTGGCAATCAGAAAATCTTTCATCGGAAACCTTGTTCTGTGAATTATCAATACTCGCGGGCGGGTTGCACTGGCATTTTGCCGGGAATCCACATGCCCTGACTCAATGGAGTCCTTTGGCCCTGTCATCTCCATTCAGATAATATGACTCCACGGGGTCGGATAAAGTTCAGCCGTCGGACCTATCGGACAATGATACGCCCCGGGCGCGGCTAACACAATTCCCTATTTCCGGGCGCGGGGACTGCGGCGAAGGCTTTTTCGATCCGGACGGCCGGTAGCTCATCAGTGGCATTGCCAGGTCCGGGGGTGGTTGCTACAATTTTCCTGTAAAACATGCACCGGGGATAATCCCTCCCGCCGGCGTTCCGCCCCAGGAGGATCACGGGCGGGAGATGGCACCAAAATGACAACAGGAAAAGGCATGGAACCAGTAGCCGTAATCGAGAAATATCAGCTTGAACCCTACCGGGGCAGCCCGGAGCGGCTGCGCAAGCTGGCCGTTCAGTTCACCGGTTCACCGCGCAACAGCCCCATTACGGGCAAAGTCCTGCTGCTCAACGACCCGGCAAGCAGCCAGGCGTTCTACTACGAGTTTCTGGTGTCGGACATCATGTACGGCGAGGAGGCCCCCAGCCTGTCCCTGCCCGACGGATCAACCGTCTCCATGGTGCACCTTTGGATCAAGAAGGGTGCAACGGCTCTGAAAGTGGTGCCCTTCCATGTGCAGGACACCGCCGTGGGTCTGCGCAGCTTTTTCGAAGACCGGTAGACTGCGGGGTGGTGGGCCAAAGACGCACTGCATCCGGCCGCGGTTTGGTCTTCCAAATTGCCCTCCAGGCAATTTTCCCAATTGAAGCACCGGTTTTTTAAGTGCATCATTGGATTACGGACAGAAGAGTTTTTCCCCTGCCGTTTCGCCCGCATTGACCATCAGGGGCGGCCGGGAATACTTTTATATCCATAAAGAACTAAAAAACACTGGGAAGGAGTTCCGCGGTCCCACGGACCGGGGGATTTCAGCAGGGGGATTCACACCGAAAAACCGGCAACAGAAATGGGCATAATTGTACAGAAATTCGGCGGAACCTCCGTGGGAACGGGGGAAAGGCTGCGCGCAGTGGCCGAGATCATCTCGGAAACCAGGCGGAACAATCCCGTCATAGCCGTGGTATCGGCCATGAGCGGCACGGTCAAGGCCGAGGGCACCACCTCACTTCTTCTCAAGGCTTCCGAGCTGGCCTTATCCGGCCAGGAGTTCGCCAGCACCCTGGAAAGCATCGAGAACAACCACCTGCAGGCCCTGAATGTGGCGGTCAGCAACCCGGATATCCAGCGGGACGTAGGCCAGTTCCTGAAAAACGAGCTGACCCAGCTGGGAAGGTTCCTGGAAGCCGTGGCGGTTATCCGCGAGCTTTCCAGCCGCTCCCAGGACATCCTGATGGCCACCGGCGAAAAGCTCAGCGCGCGCCTGCTGGCGGCCACCCTGGAAGACATGGGGACCACCTCCAGATTCGTGGATCTGGGCGGGGTGGTGCCCGAGCAGAAGCACGAGGTGGACCCCTCGTTCTTCTACCGCCTGCAGGGGCACCTGGCAAAAATGTGTCATCCTGAAGGCAGCGAGGTCCCCGTGGTCACCGGATTTTTCGGCATGGTTCCGGGCGGACTTCTCAGGACAGTGGGGCGGGGCTACACTGATTTCACCGCCTCGCTCATATCCGCCGGACTGGGCCACAACGTGGCGGAGGAAATGCAGGTCTGGAAGGAGGTGGACGGCATATTCACCGCCGACCCCCGGCGGGTGCCAAACGCCCGCGTGCTGCGCCAGATTTCCTCCACCGAGGCCTCGGAACTCACCTACTTCGGCTCTGAGGTGCTGCACCCGTTCACCATGGAGCGCGTGGTGGCCGCCAACATCCCCATCAGGATCAAGAACACCTTCAATCCGGAAAGTCCGGGTACGGTGATCCGCAACGATGAAAAGCAGCAAAAGCGCGTCACGGCCGTCACCGCCAAGCGGGGCATCACCGTCATCAGCCTAAGTTCAAACCGCATGTACAACGCCTACGGCTTTCTGGCCCGGGTGTTCCAGGGGCTGGCGGACGCCGGGGTGGTGGTGGACCTGGTCTCCACTTCCGAGGTGAGCATCTCCTTCACCATCGACCGGGAGGAGGATGTGGAGAAGGCCCTCAAGGTGCTGGAACCGCTGGGTACCGTCTCCGTCAACTCCGGCCGGGCCATCCTGGCCATGGTGGGCGAGGGCATGGCCTACTCGGTGGGCACCGCGGGGAGAATGTTCTCCGCCCTGGCCTCCTGCGGGGTGAACATCGAAATGATTTCCCAGGGCGCCTCGGAGATCAATATATCCTGCGTCATCAAGGAAACGGACACCGAGACCGGCCTGCAGGTCGTCCACCGGGACTTCATGGAGGAGGCTTGAGCCTGCCGGCTCCGCCAGACCGTCAGTCCGCCGCGCGACTATATGCGCTGCTTTCCGCGGGGGGTCCGCCCCCCCGCCCCGAACTGGAGTTCGGTTCGCCCTTTCAGCTGCTGGTGGCGGTGGTGCTCAGCGCACAGGCCACCGATAAATCGGTGAACCTTGTCACCCGGGAGCTGTTTGCCAGCCATGGCACACCCCGGGGCATCGTGGAACTGGGGGAAGAGGGACTGCGACAGGCCATCCGCACCATCGGACTGGCCCCCACCAAGGCCCGCAACCTTGTCAGAGCCGCCGGCATCATCCTGGAGAGGCACTCCGGGCAGGTGCCCCGGAGCCGCGAGGAGCTGGAGGAACTTCCCGGAGTGGGCCGTAAGAGCGCCAACGTGATCCTGAACGTGGCCTTTGGCCAGCCCACCCTGGCCGTGGACACCCATGTGTTCCGGGTGGCCAACCGCACCGGGCTGGCTCCCGGCAAAACCGTGGGCCAGGTGGAGGAACGGCTGCTGGAAATAACGCCCCCGGAATATCTGCGCGACGCCCACCACCTTCTCATTCTGCACGGGCGCTATGTGTGCAAGGCCCGCCGGCCGGATTGCCCGGCCTGCGTGATCTCGGTAGAATGCCGGTGGCCCGAAAAAACCGCTCCCTGAGGCGACCTGATAAAAACCGGCACGCTACAACCTGATTCGGCATCGTCATGAGAAAAATCATCGTCACCCTGGTAATAATACTGATCGCCACCGGCGTGGCCATCGCCATGGCCAGGATCTTCGAGTTCACCCTGCCCGGCCGCAAGCTCAGTTCCCTTTTGCACATTTACGGAGGCCTGTTCTTCCTGGTGCTGTTCCCGCTGTATGCCTGGGATCACGTCAACGCCCACTCCGACTGGCTGCGCCGGGTCACCGGCATCACCATTTCCGGCGGGCTGCAACTGCTGTCGGCGGCGGTGCTGATCCTGTCCGGGGTGCTGATTCTCATCTACTGGGAGCACACCTGGAACTGGGCCCGCCAGGCTCACCACTGGCTGACCTACCTGCTGGGAGCAGCCCTGGCCCTGCATTACCTGAGCCCCAAGAATCTGCCGCCCCGCTGAGACCGCCCCTCCCCGGGGCCGCCCCCCGGCAGGCCGGCTGGCTCTCAGTCCAGCCGCACCGGCTGCACTTCAAAATCCGCTTCCCGCAGCACAATCCGGTGATAGGATGAGACCTCGCCGGGGCGTGGCAGCCGGGTCGAGGCGGCTGAGTTGACAATGACGAGATCGCCCAGGGGATTGAGGGGGCGGGGCAGAATTACGCGCCAGTTGTGGTGGATGTGCCCGTGCAGATACAGGCTCACCGGGGCCTCCTGCAGCCAGTCCTCCAGCCGTGAATTGTTGATGAGATCATGCCGGGGTTTGTAGGCATGGGGCGCAGGAAACACGACCGGGTAGTGATTGGCCACCATGGCCCGTGAACCGGGGGGCAGCCTCTCCAGCCAGTCCCGGGTGGCCTCCAGAGCCTGCTCCAGCACCGTGCCGGAGGCGTAAAACCAGGGTGCCGGGGCCGCGCTATCCCAGCCGGCCAGATGCCAGGGGCCAGCCAAATGCCGGGTCAGGATTCCCCCGGCCGGACCTTCCACCGGCGCAAACTCCCCGAAAAACCGGGTGAAGGCCCCCCCGGGTGTGGCTTCCGCGACATACCTGTCGTGGTTTCCCGGCAACACTGTCACCTTTTCCGGGCCACGCTCCAGCAGCGGAGCCAGCACCTCGCGGGCCAGACGGAACTCCTCGGGAAAACCCAGCTGTGTCAGGTCGCCCGTGATCAGCAGGTGATCCCAGTGACTGGCTGATATCTGCTCCACGAGGCTTTTAGCGCGTTGCAGCGGAAACTCCCGGGCCCGGCGCAGCACCAGATTGCTCATCCCGAGCACGCGCTTTGAAAGGTATTTGAGTGGATTTAAGGGCAGCCGATGCAGATGCAGGTCCGAAATGTGCAATAAAATAAAGTCTTTTGACATGCTGATCATGCCGATTTTGGCCCTGTGAGTAGGAATCCGACTCCGTTTCGGGTATTAACAACTCATAGCGTAACTGAATGGACGTGGTTGAAACAACCGGCAGCGAAAAACCTTTTTCCGCTGACAGGGGTCCGGACCGGTCCGGGAGGATCGAACCGGGTAGCCGTGTACCCTGCGGAATCAGACACCGGGCGCCAGCGCCCAACGAGGTCGGATGGAAACAGCACTGGAATTTGCAGCCTATTCGCTGGGCATTACCGTGTTTCTCGGTTTGATCATGGTCATGGTACTGGTGCGCGACCTGTTTTTTCATGGTCGGTTCCGGGTATCGCGGCCCCTGCCCACCAAGCTCTCCACCAAATCGCAGGACATCCCCAAGCAGCTCCTGAAGCGCCTGCGGGCCTTTCTGCCCAAGTCCGGCAAGGCCCGTGACGCGGTCGAGTTTGAAATCCGTCACCTGGAATACCGCCTCAAAGGACTGGAGGAGAAGGCCTTCCACGAGCATAAGGATTATTTTCTGGCCTTTCAGGACCTGGAAAAAGCCTGGGAGGAATGGAAGACCCTGCACGAGGAACTGGCCCGGCTGAGCCCCTGGAAAAGACGCCACCACCGCCGGGGCTATGACAAGGCCCGCAAGAACTACCAGCGACGCCAGAAGGTCGTGGAGGGTGAATGGGAGAAAACCCGGATCAGGGATCAGATGACCCTGGACGATATGTACGAACAGGGTGTGATCAAGCCGGATGTGGTGGAAACACTGATGGCCCAGGCCGAGGAACTGCGCCGCAACGCCAGGAAAACTTCCAAAAGCGCCAACGGACAGGAGAATGGGAATATCCAGGCCCGGCAGGGTTCCTGGAACAACCAGCTCAATCCCTCGCCCCTGGCCAACCAGGGTTCACTTCGCCAGCACGATTTCAGCGTTCCCGAACTGCCCAAAAGAGCGCGCCGGTATGAAGACCACAGCTTCAGCATACAGGCCCTGCCCGGAGGGCGCCTCCGGGGGCAGGATCTTTCACGCTGCGCCTTCGCCGAGGTGGTCTTTACGGGCCTCCATCTGTATGAGCAGTGCCTTTTCATATCCACCGATCTGCGAAGGATCACGCTCTCCCGGGAGGAAAAGCCCCACCTGTTCGTTGACTGCGACCTGCGGGGGGCCTCCCTGGCCCAGAGTTCCCTGAGCAACGTCATATTCCGCCAGTGCAATCTATCCGGCACCCAGTGGAGGAGCGCGCGCATGGACCGGGTGGTGTTTGAGGACTGCCAGATCGACAACGTGAGCTGGGATGGAGTGGACCTTTCCCACACGGTGATGAGCGAGGACATGTTTGATCAGGCGGATTTCAGGGGAGCCCTGCGCCTGCCCCACAACTACCGCGCCGGAACTGAAACGCACGTTGAAAAGCCCGGGGGGGAGGTAGAATCACAGCAGGCCGGCGGACCGGTCGGGCGGCAGGCTGACCCTCCTTCATCCCCCCAGGACACACCCCCAGACCGGCAGGAGCCCAGCCTGCCTTCGGAGATACTGGAGGCGCAAAACAGGCTGAACGGAACACCCCCGGAGCAGCCCGGCCCCGGCGGGGCGCCTGATGGTCCGGAGCAGCAGCCCGCGCCGGATAAATCACAGGAAAACGGCCCGGAAAACCTGCACGGCTGACAGCGGCCCCCACAGGGAGTAGTATCAATCCTTGAAACGTGTTCCCATGGAAAGCCATGGGGGCAGGATGTCCATGCGAGATGGACACTCACGGCCTAGAACTTCCCCGGGTATTATCAGGTGCATCCTTGCAGAAACGATTTCCGGGTCCGCAGCGGGGCGATTCCGACGGATCAGCGGGGCGCGGATTGCGGCAGCCGCCCGGCCCGGCCTCTTTCAGGCGCCAGGGCATTGTTTGCACTTTTGCTGGCGGCCGGTGTGTTCCTGTGGATGCAGCCGCAGGCACGGGCCCAGGACTTATCCCTCCCTGGCCGGTCATTCAGCCTGCTATCCGCCCCGGTAACTGGAATATCGCCCAGCCTTCAGGCGGACCGGGAACAGGACAACAGCCAGGGGTCAACGGACGATAATATCTTCAACCGTTTTTCCACCGGCAGGGAGGCCTTCGCCCCCGATCACGACGTTTATGAAGTCCCGGTGCTGCTGCGCCCTCAGGGAGACTCCCGGGCCGAATTCACCCGCAACACCGGGTTTGGATATGTGGCCGGGTCCTTCGCCCGCAAGCGTGTTTATTTCACCTGGGCTCTTTCCATGGCCCAGGCCCGGTGGCTGCCCACCGCAAAGGATATCAGGGCTGTTTCAGTGCACGAGGCCACCCTGATCCCCGTGCTGAATTTCCACATGGGCCGGCATCTGGCCCTGGGACTGGGCCTGGGCCTGGGAGTGATGGACGCCCTGGTGGACTACGAAGACGGTGATTACCGCCACCGCATCGAACCGTTCATCCCGGCGCGGCTCGGACTCACCATTTTCCTGGGCGAGACCCTGGTGGCCTCGTTCACGCTGGCTGCCTCCCCCTACTGGGGCGGGACGCCGCTGGTTTCCCACAGCCGGGTGCTGTTCGGCCTTGGTTATAATCACTGATGCCGCCCTCCGGGGGTGCCCTGGAGTTTGCTGAAAAATGTTCCTGCCCTTTCTGCCACATCTGATCGCCCTGGCGGGCGCAGCCGCCCTGACCGGACTGGAGGACATCCAGCCGCACACAGGCCATCCGGTGTATATCACCGCCCTGGTCTATGCGGCCCTGCCGGTACTGGGGCTGATGCTGGGACATCTGCCGTCGGTGGTGGGGGGCCCCCGGGGGGCCTCCGGATTGTCCCGGCGCAGAATTCTGCTGCTCGGATTTTGGTTCTGGGGCCTGAGCCTGACGAACCTGCCGCAGAATCTGGCCACCCTGGGCTGGCCCTCCTGGATGGCCCGCGAAGCTTCCATCTGGGCCCTGCTGCTGAACTTCTGGATCGCCGACGGACTGGCCCTGCACCCCTATGCGCCCTGGAAACCGGCCCTGTGGCGGGCCCAGGCCGGCCAGCTTGCCGCCTCGCTGCGGCTTCCCCTGCCCCTGGTACTGCTGTCGGCGCTGGCCATGGGCTTTCATCCCCTGGCCGACTGGAGCGGCCTGCTGCCCGATTATCTTGAGCCGCTGGTGTTCCTGTCACTGATGCTGCTCACGGCCTCCATGCTCATGCCCTGGCTGGTGCGGGTATGCTGGGGGCTGAAGCCCCTGCACTCCGAACGGGCCGACGCGGTTGTGCGGGCGGAACTGGCGGCCAACGGTGTGCGGGTCGCCGACGTACTGTCCTGGCCGGATTATATATCCGGGGTGGCCACCGCCGGAGTGATAGGGCTGTTTCCCCGTCTGCGGTTCCTGCTGATGAGCAACTCCCTGGCCCAGCATCTTGAGGAAGACGAGCTGCGGGCGGTGACCGCCCACGAGGCCGCGCATTTGCGGTACCACCATCTGTGGTATCTGCTGGGTTCCATCCTGGGATTCCTTCTGCTGGTGCAGACCGCACTGACCCTGCTGTTCTGGTTCACCCGGCTCAGCGGGGATGGCTTTCCCCTGTGGGTCAACGTGGCCCTGGAACTGGCGGCCCTGCTGCTGTTCCTGCGGTTCGGGATGGGCTATGTGAGCCGGGCCTTTGAGCGGCAGGCGGACGGCAACGCCTGCCGGAGCGTGGGGCTGGAGCCGTTCCGCCGGGCCATCTACAAGGTGGCTCATCTCAACGGCATTCCCGTGGCCCGGGACAACTGGCACCACTACGGAATAGACCGGCGGGTGGAATATCTGAGGGGGGCGGAAGGACAGCCGGAAACCCTGCCTGAGCACGACCGGCAGGTGCGCCGGGTCAAGCTGGCCCTGCTGGTCCTGCTGGGGGCGGGCATCCTTTCCCAGGGGGTGCTGTTCGCCTCCGATGTGCAGCTCTGGCTGGCGGAACGGGCCCTGGCCCACCGCGCGGACAGGATAGTGGAACCGCAGAGGAAGGACCTGAACCTGCTGAACTTCATGGCTTCGCGGGCCATGGATGCGGGAAACAACCTGGAGGCCCGGCGCTATCTGAACCTGATCCTGATGGTCACGCCCGATGATCCGGTGACCCTGAACAACCTGGCCTGGATCATGGTCACGGACCAGAATCCCCCCAGGGAGGACCTGGAGGAGGGCCTGCGGCTGGCCCAGATGGCCATCCTGGGCAGCGAGAGCGCTTATATCTGGGATACCCTGGCCGAGGCCCATCACAGGCTGGGCCATGTCGAGCAGGCCCGGCAGGCGGCTCAGAGAGCCCTGGTGCTGGCCCGGGAAGGAAGCGGAGCCGGGGAGGCACCCCTGGAATATTACCAGAGGCGGGCCAGGGAGCTGTCCGGCCAGGACGCGGGCGGGAAACCGGGCGACTGATCCGGCCAGGACCGGTTATGCTTAAAGCTATCTCAAAAAAATATTATCCCTCCGGCGGGCCGGTGGGCGCTGCCCCCCGGCACCCCCCGGAAGGGGTTGGCGAACCCCTTCACTTCACCCCAGTAACGCCCATTAAAACAATAAAATACAATTTTACGCTCCGTTAAAGCGGGCGCAGGGGGCAGCGGTCTAGAGTGCCGGCCCCTGCTGGGGCTGAAGTTGCCCATGGGCAAAAACGGGGGACAAAGCCCCCAAATTGTTTATTTCGAGATGGCTTGTAATGACCGGTTATGCTCATGACCGGTTATTCAAAGGGGCGGGGCGGCAGCGGCTCCCCGGCTACCAGCGAGGTTATATCGAATCGCACCGTGACCTGCCGCTCCACAAAGTAGCGCGTGCGTCCCTCCTCCTCCGTGGAAACCACCTTTTCCACATACGCCACCCGCAGGGAATAGCAGCGTGGATGGTAATGCAGCACCGCGGAGGCCCTGTCCAGCCTTCTGCCCAGCGGGGGCGGATCATCCTTCAGGTTGAACCGGCCATCCAGGCTTATGGACAGCCAGCTGCCCAGCCCCGTGGAGGTCCCCATTTCCAGGCTGCTGGCCCGGGGTATCAGCTCGTCTTCCGGCGTGCGGTAGGTGAAGGCGTTGTAATGGTAGGCCATGTTGAAGCGGCCGGATTCCCCCCAGCGCACCCCCCCGGCAAACCGGGAGCGGGTCATCTCCCCGCGCTGGTGGTGATAGTCGGCCAGGGTGTCCACCTCCAGCCCTCCCCAGGAAAGCTCCCCTTCCAGCCGCAGGGGCAGCATCGGTTCACCGGGGTGTGTCTCTCCGGGGCGGGGCAGCCGCGGCCCCTGGGGCAGATAGTCCCTGTCGGCCAGCATCAGGTTGTAGCGCTGGATAATATCCAGCCGCAAAAGCTCCCGGGCAGGCCGGACCGATCCGGGAGCGACGGTTGCGGGAGCCGGCTCATCCCCGGTGGACTGCGGGGCGGGTCGGCCCAGCAGCACATTGTCCAGGCGAAGCGCGAGCACCTTCATGGCGGAGCGGGGGTAGAGCACCTGGCCCTCGTAGGGCTGCGGCACGTCGGAGCGGGAGGAAAAGACCACCCGGGGGGTTATGCGGTGGCGCAGAGCCTCGTAGGAGCCGCCCCGGGGATAGAATGTCCGGCCCAGGGTCCAGCCCAGTTCCGCCGAGACCGTCTGCTGGCCAAAGGATTGCTCCTGCGGCTCCGCTGCTGTTTCCCCCGGCGGCACATATTCCTCCAGGGCCGAGTGCCGGACCAGGCGCCGGGATACCCGCCCCCTGAACCTCACCCCCGCACCCAGTTCCAGGGGAACCGTCAGTCCCGGCTCCGAAAGAAGCATCTCGCCACTAAGGCCCTCGTCAACCGTATAACGGGCCTGCCCGAGACCCAGCTCCAGCCCCAGGGGCACGGCCAGAAAGGGCCTTGCACCCAGGCGGTAACCGGCCAGGTGATTGATCCGCGGGGTCGTGGCCCGGGTGGTCCAGGTTTCGCTGTCGGCAAACAGCGATTCGGCCACATATTCGGGCCGGTGTTCGGCGCTGAGCGAAAAATCCCCGGCAACGGTCTGCCAGGTCGTTCCGCCCTGCCAGGAGCGATAGGGCCGGTATTCGGCGGACTGCTCGTATTCCCGGTACACCTGCCCGTCGGAGCCGTGGGCGTACTCGGCGGTGAGCCGCCCCGGAGAACCCATGCTCATGCTGTGGGTCCACTCGCCCAGAGAGCGCCGGGGATAGGGGTCGATGGTTCCCGGAGATGTGCCCGTACCCGCCAGGAAGTCGTTTTCGGTTTCGGGGTTGCGGGCCAACTGCTCCCTGATCCCCCACAGCCTCGCCCGGCCCCTCATTCCGGGAAAAAAGGCGTACTGATACTCCGCCCCCAGCGCCGGCCCACGTTTTTGCAGGTGCTCCGGCTCCAGGGTGATGTCGTGCTCGGGGTCCAGGGCGATGAACAGGGGAACCTTCAGGCGCCAGCCCAGGTTCAGGCGTTCCAGCGAGGAGGAATGACGCACCAGCCGGGGCACCAGAAATCCGCTCTGGCGCTCGCGGGCGGTGGGCCAGGCGAAAATGGGCAGCCAGAGCACCGGCACAACTCCGATGCGCAGGGTGGTGTTCCGCGAGATGGCCAGGTCGCCCCCGGTTATCTCAAGCGTCCGGGTATCCAGCCGCCAGCCGATCACCTCCGGGGGACAGGTGGTCAGCGAGCAGCCCTTGAGGTAAAAGGAGCCGTCGCCCGCCATTTCCATGGTCTCGGCCTCCATCCGGTATCCGGTGGCCGAGTCGAACAAAGAGGCGTCTTCCAGCACGCCGCTTTTGTCCTGGGTGCTCATTTCCAGCCTGCGGGCGTTGCCGTAAAGGGTGCCGTTGACGAACCGCACCCGCCCCTCGGCCTTTATCTTGCCTTCGGCGGGCAGGACGGCCAGTGAATCGGCATAAAGCACCAGGCTGCCCAGGGTCAGTTTGGCGTCTGTGTATATGTAGCGGTTGAGCTTGCGGTCGAAGGTGAACGAGGGCGCCTCCACATTGGCGTCCAGGGCCCGGGCGGGCGGCGAAAGCGGCAGGGCCAGCAGCAGCAGGACCAGCAACCCGGCCAGCACCCTGAAGCACAGGACGACCGGCATGGCAAACCACGCCCCCCGCCCCCGCGCTGCAAATTGTCGCCGCTCCCTTTTTCCCATGGTCAGCCTTCCGAGATTAGCGCCGTTTTGCCGTTCAGCCGTGGCCGGCATCCCCCCCTATATTCAGGATCGCAAGGTCATCGGGAGTAAACTCGTAGGACTCCCCGCAAAAGTGGCATTGCACACGCAACCGGTTTTCCTCCAGCAGCCGGGACTGGATTTCCTCATGCTCCATCATGTGCAGCACATTCTCCACCTTTTCCCGGCTGCATCCGCAGAAAAATTCCGGAGCCCCCTCCTCCAGCACCTGAAAAGCCTCCCCGCCGCCGGCCTTTTCCAGCACCTCCAGGCAGTCACGGGGGGCCTCCTCCAGCCAGGTGGTGAACCCCGGGCTCTCAATGGTCGCCCGGAGTTTTCCAAAGCGTTCATGATCAGCGCCGGGCATGGCCTGAAGCAGGATTCCCAGCGCGGATTCAAAGCGCAGCCCCAGCCCGTTATGGCCTTCAGGGGCGTCCGGCCGGCTGCTCCCGGCCGGGATGGGGAGAATCAATCCCACCGCCAGCGCCGATTCCACCTGAAAGGACAGACTGAGCAGGTGGGCCATGTCCTGGGGCACATTCTGGAATACCGCGCTGGTTATCCCCGTGTGCAGCACCTTTTCCGGCAGGCTGGACACCGCAGCCACCCGCCCCCCCTGGCCCAGGGCCGCCCCGATGGTCTCCAGCCCCTCCTCCAGCAGGTTAAGCTTTTGCACAAATCCGCGCACCCGTCCTCCCGTCGTGACATCGGCCAGCAACTGGCCCGCCGGTCCGTCATATAGCCAGCGCAGGGTGTATTTCTCCTCGCCCTTCAGGTTCACGCTCATCACCACGGCCACCGTGAGGGCCTCCCCCAGCAGCCACCCCGCCAGGTGGTCCGGACGGTGCCGGGTGGCGGCCTCGTTGCACACCCCGGCGGCCTGAGTCACGGCGAACCGGATGCCCAGCTCCGGATATAGACCCCTCAGCAACCGGTCAGCCATCCCGCCGTTCTCCCGTGGAAAGTCCGCCGGCCCCTTCCCGCTCAGAGAGCGGGGGATCATAGAACACCTTCAGCAGATGCAGCCCACGAGCCGGGGCGGTGGCAAAGGCGGCGTCCCTGCTGCATGATTCCAGGATTCCCCGAACCCCGTCCGGGGCCAGCCTTCCCTTTCCCACCGCCACCAGGGTCCCGGTGATTATCCGCACCATGTGCTGCAAAAAGGCGTTTCCCTCGATCTCCAGCCGGAGCGTGCTGTCCGGCCAGTCTCCCTCGGTCAGTTCGATCCGGCTGAGCGTGCGCACGGTTGTGGGGGCCTCGCAGTGCCGGGCCCGGAAGGAGGAAAAATCGTGTGTTCCCAGCAGATGCTCCGCGCCGGCACGCATGGCGGAGACATCCAGCGCCGATTTGAGCCACCAGGAATGATCGCGGGAGAAGGCCGCCGGATATACTTTATTCTGGATGTGGTAGCGGTACACCTTGCCCCGGGCGGAATGCCGGGCGTGGAAGCCCCATTCCACCGGAATGATCCCGCGGACTGATATATGGGGGGCCAGCAGCCCGTTCAGGCTCTTGAGAAGCGCCAGTTGGTCGGTTCCGGCGGGCAGGCGGATATTGGCCACCTGACCCAGGGCATGAACGCCCGAATCGGTGCGGCCCGCGCCCACCACACCCACCCGGAGGCGGGTGATGGTGGCCAGCGCCTGTTCCAGCTGCCCCTGGACGGACTCCCCGTGGGGCTGCACCTGCCAGCCCATGAACGGACCACCCTCGTAGGCGATGACCAGGGCCATGTTTTCCAGGGGCCGGCCATCATGGGCGTGGGTGGGATATCGCCCCGCGGACTGTCCATTCACCTGGGCGGAGTCTTGTCGCATGGCTTGGTCCGGATGGTTTCCTGTGCAGGCTGAAAACGCGGAACTTTGAACGCGGGACGATACCGGACGCATCCCAAACGGCGGAAACCGCCGCAATGACGCCCGGAAATCCTCTGCCCGCAACAGGTCCCAGGGGGTATCAGAGCGCCCTTTCCACCATTTCCCGCACTTTCTGGGGATTGTTCCCCACGAACATTTCCAACTGCTGGCCGTCCTTGAACAGGATCACCGTGGGAATGCCCCTGATGCCGAACCGGGTGGGAATCTGGGGGTTGGAATCAATATCCACCTTGGCCACCTTGATACGACCATTGAACTCATCCGCCAGCTGGTCCATGGCGGGAGCCAGTGCCTTGCAGGGCGCGCACCACTCGGCCCAGAAGTCCACCAGGGTCAGGCCGTTGCTTATCCCGGTTTCAAAGTTGCTCTCATTCAAATCAACCACATTCGCACTTGCCATTGTTCTCCTGGTTTTACATTTGAAATGTTTCGCGACCGGCGCAGCCAGCCCCTCGTTATGGTCTTCCACGAAGCCCGCTGCTCCGCGAAATTGGGCCAATCCCCGCAAGGATGCGGGTCGTCTTCCCGAAAAGCCGGGCCCTGCGGGAAGACATCTGATCAGCATAAAATTATAGTACCCCGGCCGGACCGCTGGCAAGAATTGATTTTCCCCGGGGGATGCTCAGAGCAGGTTGTAGGGGTCCATATCCACCACCAGGCGGGCCCGGGCGGGCACCTTTATCCGGGAACCGGATTCCCCGAAGGCCATATCCAGCGCCCGGTGGATGGGGCCGGCCGCAGCGGAACGCAGGGCCACCATAAAGCGGTGGCGGTCCCTGATGCGCCGGATGGGGGCCTCCTCCTCACCCAGCACCAGCACCCGGAAGCGCTCCCCGTCCTGCCGCTCCAGTTCCCCGGCAGCCTCGCGCAGCCGCACCGCGGCCTCACGGGCCAGCGCCTGGGCCTCGGGCTGGTCCGGCGAGCTGAGCCAGACCAGGGCCTGTGAGGAAAAGGGGGGGCTGGCGGAGTTCTCCCGGATTTCAAGCTCGGCCGCGGCAAAGGCAACGGAGTCGTGGGCGGTGACGTGGCTCAGGGCATAGTGCCGGGGGTTGTATGTCTGGATGATCACCCGCCCCGGGATATTTCCCCGGCCGGCGCGCCCGGCCATCTGGGTCAGCAACTGGAAGGTGCGCTCCGGGGCCCGGAAGTCCGGAATGTTCAGCGAGATGTCCGCACAGACCGCCCCCACCAGGGTGATGTGGGGGAAGTCATGCCCCTTGGAAAGCACCTGGGTGCCTATGATGATGTCGAAGCGCCGCTGGCGGATGCCGTCCATCATCCGTTCCAGTTCCCCCCGGCGGCGCAGGGTGTCGCTGTCCATGCGCAGCACCCGGGCCCGCGGCAGAAGCTGCTGCACCTCCTGCTCAACGCGCTCTGTGCCCACACCCATGTGCTCCATGCTCTCGTGCCCGCAGGCCGGGCAGAGCCGGGGGCTACCCTGGGAGTGATCACAGCGGTGGCAGCGCAGTCTTCCCTGGCCGTGGTGGTAGGTCAGGGTGATGGAGCAGTGGGGACACAGCAGGGTTTCCTCGCAGGCCCCACAGCGGGCCAGGGTGGCAAACCCCCGGCGGTTGAGGAACAGGATGGACTGCCCGCCCGCCACCAGGTTATCCCGCAGGGCCTGCCACAGGGCCTTGCTGAACAGGGGCAGACCGCTCATGCGGGGAGCCACGCGCATGTCCACCATGTCCACCTGGGGCAGGGGCCGCGCCTCCACCCGGTGCTCCAGTCTTAACAGTTCGAGCTTGCCCAGCCGCACATTGCGCAGGGATTCCATGGAGGGAGTGGCCGAGCCCAGCACGGCCACGGCACCCCCCTGGGCGGCCCGCATCATGGCGGCGTCCCGCCCGTTGTAGCGGGGGGTCTCGTCCTGCTTGTATGAGCCGTCATGCTCCTCGTCCACTACCACCAGCCCCAGGTCGTCCAGGGGCGCGAACACGGCGCTGCGGGCCCCGATTACTATCCTGGCCCGGCCCTCGCGGATCTCGTTCCAGGCCTCGAAGCGCTCGCCCTCGTTCATCCCGCTGTGCAGCACCGCCACGGTGGGGCCGAAGCGGGAGCGGAAGCGCCTCACCATGGAGGCCGTTAGGGCTATCTCAGGCACCAGCACCAGGGCCGTGCGGCCCAGTTCCAGGGTGCGGCGCACTGCGTGCAGATACACCTCGGTCTTTCCGCTGCCGGTGACCCCTTCCAGCAGAAATCCCCGGTAGCCAGCGGAGCCCCCGGTGCCCCCAGAGCCACCGGAAACATCCAGGGCCTGGCGGATTTGCCCGTAGGCCAGGGCCTGCTCCCCGTTCAGTTCCAGGAAGTCCTCCGGCGGGGTGTCCTGCCCGGGCTGGGCCCTGGGGGCGGCCCGGCGTTCCTCCACCTCCACCAGTCCCTTTTCCAGAAGCCTCCGCACGGCCTCCCCCGGATTGCCCATGAGCGCCCCCAGCCGGGCCAGGGGCAAATCCCCCTCCTCCCGCAGGGCCCTGATGATCCGCTGGGCCTTGGTTTCCCGTCCCGGCCGGCCACGATCCCGCGCTTCCTGAAGCGCCTCAGGGGGCGGGTTTTCCCGCAGGCGCACCCAGCGTTCGGTAAGGTGACGGGCCCGGGTGCCGGCAAACTCATGGCGGGCCTCCACCGCCCCCCCCGGCTGCAATGCGGTTTTCAGCCAGTTCCGGGCCTCCGCCCCGGAAGCCTTGCGGGTCCACTCGGCTTCGGTCCATTCCTTCCGCTCGGACAGCCACTCCCTCACGTCTTCCGGCAGGCCCGCCAGCCGCGCCGTTGACCAGGGAAATTCACGCGCCCTGAAGCTGGTGCGGAACAACGCACCCAGCCCGGATGGCAGGGCCGCCTCCAGCACCTCGCCCCAGCCGCAGACATAATACGAGGCCAGCCAGCGCGTGAATCGCAGCATGGCGCCGCTGAACAGCGGAGAAACCCCGGTGAGCCGCTGCACATCCCTGATCCGCGCATCGTCCAGCTCCGAGGAGTCCTTGAGACTCACCACGATTCCACTCAGCACACGCCTGCCAAAAGGAACGATCACCCGGCAGCCGGGCTGGACCGATTCCGGGCCTGCGGCCAGATGCCCCGGCAGACGATAATCAAAAACCCGCCGGAGAGGCACGTTCAGCGCGACCTCGGCGTATATTACACGGGTTTTTTCCTCAGAAGGGCTCATGGGAGATTTGCCGGGATGACCGGAAGCTGATATTCCGAAATAATTCCTGGTAAGGCCTGTGTCGCATATAATGCCACCGGGGGGTATTGGCGCAATCTCGCGCGGCAGCCGCCCATCAGATGCAGAATAGCCTGACGGCTCCTCAAACACCATCGGCGCGCTTCGCAGCGATGGCAAAATTACTATTGGCCCCAGGCCGCCGGAAATGATAAAAAGAGAAATTAATTACAGTCAAGGAGCAGCTCATTTCTACCAAAGACGACAGGGCTGAATCAGCCGAAAAACAGCTTAAAACCCTCGGTGCCACCGGTGACGCTCCCGGAGCGCTGGAATCAAGGGATACCTCACAGGAGGAGGACACCTCCGAAATGCCTGAAAAGGCTGCCGATATGGAAAGCGAAAATTTACAGGGAGAACCCGGGACACCGGCAGCCGCAAAAGCCCGGCCGGCCAAGGAGGCCGCCCCCAAGGCAGGAACGATCGAATCCAACAGGGACGCCTGGCTGGAAGGCGCCGATGAGGACGCCGGAGACGACAGCGGCAGCGGCATCAAGGTGCCCCATGAGACCAAGGGCGCGCTGGCCTTTGACACCAACAAGTCACTGGAGGAGGAGGTTTCCGCATACCTTGAGGTGGTGCGTCAGCTGCGCAAGGATTAC
>Ga0224501_10000788_pt1 | contig 24559 bp, 20 predicted proteins | sample SF_Oct11_sed_USG_4_FD_169105 | JGI IMG/M metagenome (GOLD analysis project Ga0224501, IMG submission 169105) | Sediment microbial communities from San Francisco Bay, California, United States - SF_Oct11_sed_USGS_8_1 | ecosystem: Environmental > Aquatic > Marine > Sediment | place: USA... | reverse complement strand
AAGGTGTGGTTGCCCCGTCGGCATAAGCCCAGGACACTAAGATCGGTGGTACCATGGTAATACTGGAAAGCATTAACAATAAACCGAGAAAGCGTTGTATGGCTGCACGTTGCATGGTGTTCTTGGTGAATCCTTTTGGTTAGAAAAAGCTCACGCCTACTTGAAACAGACGTTCAACTTCATCAAGGCGTTTCTTGTCGATGACGAACAAAATGACATGATCTTCTGCTTCAATCACTAAACTACTGGTCGCAATCAAAACTTCATCACCGCGTACCACCGCACCAATTGTGGTGCCTTCGGGCAGTTTGATTTCGTCAAGACGACGTCCAACCACTTTCGATGATTTTTGATCGCCATGGGCTACTGCTTCGATTGCTTCAGCGGCGCCACGACGTAAACTATGAACCATCGCCACATCGCCACGACGCACATGAGCGAGCAAACTGCCAATGGTGACTTGTTGGGGTGAAATAGCGATGTCGATTAAATTACTTTGCACCAAGTCAACGTATTCCGCGCGATTAATAATTGACATGACTTTAGTTGCGCCCAAACGTTTGGCCAGCATTGAGGAAAGAATATTTGCTTCATCATCATTGGTCATGGCGCAAAACACATCCGTGTTTTCAATGTTTTCTTCTAGCAATAAACTGGAATCCGCAGCGTCACCTTGTAATACAATAGTGCGCTCTAGTTCAGCAGATAATTCACGTGAATGTTTATCATTATGGTCGATGATTTTAACTTGATATTGGTTTTCCAAGGCCATGGCCAGGCGTCGACCGATATTGCCACCGCCAGCGATAATAATACGTTTTACTGGTTTGTCTAAACGCCTTAGTTCGGCCATAACGGCGCGAATATTTTTACGCGCGGCGAGAAAAAACACTTCATCATCGACTTCGATGACGGTATCACCTTTCGGCATCATCCCTTTTCCGCGTCGATAAATGGCGGCAACACGGGTTTGAATGCCTGGCATATGATCTTTTAAGGCCTGAATTTGCTCACCCACCAGCGGGCCACCATGATAGGCCCGCACAGCGACGAGGCGTACTTTGCCATTAGCAAAATCCAACACTTGCAATGCGCCTGGATGCTCAATGAGACGCTGAATATAATCGGTGACGATTTGTTCAGGGCTGATTAAAACGTCAATCGGTAAGGCTTCTTGTGCAAATAATTCAGGATGCGCTAAATAAGCTTTGGAGCGCACTCGAGCAATTTTTGTTGGTGTGTGAAATAAGGTGTAGGCCACCTGGCAGGCGATCATATTGGTTTCATCGCTATTGGTGACGGCTAAAATCATATCGGCATCTTCCGCCCCGGCGCGATATAACACATCTGGATGCGATGCATGACCCGTTACCACACGCACATCGAGACGATCTTGCAAGGCACGTACGCGCTGGCCTTCTACATCGACAATGGTAATATCATTGGCTTCACTAGCTAGAGTGGCGGCGACAGACGAACCTACTTGTCCTGCACCCAGTATGATTATTTTCATCGTGGTTTCGTAGTTATCTCATGTTTTTCTAACTATACCCTAGCTTAATCCGGGCGAATATATCCAGGAATAAACATTTTGTTGCATTTTGCTACAAGTTTTTTTGCAAACAAGCATAAAAGAAGCCGTCTGCTTGTGCTTCTCCTGGAAGTATTTGCCAGCCAAAATCGTCAATATGTCCCCAATCACGATCAATCGCGACTATTGCAGCATTATTCGTTTGATTAATAAAGTGTTTAATTTGATTTTGATTTTCTATTTTTAACAGCGAACAGGTAGCGTAAAGCAGTTTCCCGCCGGGTTTCAATAAGGGCCACAAATGTTCTAATAACTGCTGTTGAGTGTGACTGACTTGCACAATATCTTGGGCGCGTCGATGCAATTTAATATCTGGATTGCGTCGAATAACACCCGTGGCCGAGCAAGGGGCGTCTAACAAAATTCTATCAAAATATTCATGCTCGAAAACCGTTTGAGCATTTGCGGCATCCAGGCATTGCAGGTCTGCGTATAATTGTAGACGTTGCAGATTTTCACTCACGCGTTGTAACCGTTGCTGATCCGAATCGATGGCAATTAAGCGGGCAAGTTGGGGTTGAACCTCCAAACAGTGAGTGGTTTTGCCGCCCGGTGCGGCGCAAGCATCTAATACGATATGCCCTGGATGTAAGTCGAGCAAATAAGCGGCTTGTTGTGCTGCTAAATCTTGCACCGAGAACCAGCCAGCGGCATAGCCCGGAATGTCCTGGATGGCTTTTGCCTCATGTAACAAAATCGCATCCACAGCTTGAGGCAAAGCTTCGGCATGAATGCCAGCGCTTGACAAGTTCTGTAAAAAATCGTCGCAACTAATTTGTTGTTGATTGACGCGCAGAATAAGTGGCGGCGTTTGATTATTTTGCTCTAATATCTTTTCCCAGTTTTGCGGCCAGTCATGCCGGATATAATCAATCAACCATGCAGGGTGTGAATATTTAAGCTCAGTGTTTGCATTCACCAATTGCATTAAGTCATCTTGTTGGCGTTGGAACTGGCGCAGTACGCCGTTAATCACCGGCTTGGCCCAGGATTTATTTTTGCTGACCAGCTTGACGGTTTCGTTAATCGCAGCATGTGCCGCAATTCGTGTATGAATGAGTTGAAACAGGCCAAGCACAACCATTAAATGTAAATCAGTATCTTTTGTTTTAAATGGTTTTTTCAACAATTTGTCCGTTAAAAACTCCAATTGAATTTTCCAGCGTAAACAGCCTGACACTAATAAACGAGCCAAATTGCGTTCTTGTGCATCGGGCAAACCTAGATTCAGCGATGTTAGGGCTTCATTTAATGATTGATGCTGTAGCACCACGGTTTGTAATACCCGAAGTGCTTGTGCGCGCGCAGTCTTCAATGAGCTATCCTAGGTGTGTGTGTTCGAGGGAATGAGCGTGAATAAATTGTGCCGCGCCTTGTGCTTTACCGCCAGGAAGCTGTAGGCTCAATAAGCGCAAAACACCATCGCCGGTGGCTACATCAACACCAAGTTTTGTGGCGCGAATAACATAGCCTGGTACATGTTTACTGGTTTCATCCAGGACTTGCGCTTGCCAAATACGTAAGACTTTGTCGCCAAACAATGTTTGTGCAACCGGCCAGGGGTTAAATGCGTTCACTTGTCGTGAAATGTGTTTTGCTGACGCTTGCCAATCTATATTGGCTTCGCTTTTCTGCAATTTCTTGGCATAAGTCGCCAATGGCTCGTCTTGTTTTTCTGCATGCTGCTGTAGTTCGTCAAGGTGATTTAAGCTATAAACAATTGCTTGTGCGCCTAAAGTCGCGAGTTGGTTATGCAAAGTAGCGGCATTACTATCGCAATTTATGTCACAACTTAATTTGTAAAGCATTTCACCCGTATCCAGACCAACATCCATTTGCATTATTGTGATTCCAGTTTGCGTGTCGCCGGCCAATATGGCGCGTTGAATCGGTGCTGCACCGCGCCATCTCGGCAGGAGTGATGCGTGTATATTCAGGCAGCCTAGCGGAGGGATGTCTAAAACAGCCTTGGGCAATAACAATCCATAGGCTGCAACCACTATTGCCTCCGGTTCGAGTGCACGCAATTCTGCTTGGGCGGTTTCGCTTTTTAAAGATTCGGGCTGATACACGGGTATATTAGCCGCAAGCGCCGTTTGTTTGACTGGACTAGCCGTGAGTTTACGCCCACGACCGGCCGGCCGATCGGGCTGAGTGTAAACCGCAATGATTTCATGTTCACTATTAATTAATGCGGTTAAGGCTTGGGCCGCAAATTCCGGCGTCCCTGCGAAAATTAGACGCATAATTACATTCGTTCCCGCAAGTATTTTTCGATTTTTTTCTTAATGCGGCCACGTTTGAGTTGTGATAAGTAGTCGACAAAGAGTTTGCCCAGCAAGTGATCCATTTCATGCTGAATACAAACCGACAGAATACCATCAGTTTCCAATTCAAATGCTTCACCATTACGGTCCAATGCGCGAACCTTGATCCACTCATAGCGATCGACTTTTTCGTAAATACTAGGTACTGACAAGCAACCCTCCTCCATTTTTATCTTGCCACGGTGTTCGATTATTTCCGGGTTGATAAAAATCATAGGTTGGTTGTGTTCTTCGCTAATGTCCATGACGAGAAGCCGCTGATGCACGTCGACTTGTGTTGCAGCCAAGCCAATACCAGGTGCTGCATACATGGTTTCAAGCATGTCATCAATTAAGTTACGCATTGCGTCGTCGACGGTTTGCACCGGTTTGGCAACCGTGCGTAAACGTTCATCGGGGTAGTTTAAAATCTTCAGAATTGCCATTGTTTAACCGCTATTTAAGCAGTGCGCATTATAACACTTGCAACTACAAGTAAAACGCCGATTGTATTAGGAAAATCGACTTATTTGCCATAAAAGGGCGATTTGAGCACGAAGAAATGCAATAGTTTCCTATCAAAGTAATTTTATTCGAACTCATACACCCTAAAAAAACTTGCGAAGCTTATCATGGAATATGAGATGCTAAGCAAAACATCGAACCGCTTAAACAGCAAAATTAAGGCCGGAAAGGGAAAACAACTCTATGTTAATTAAGCGAATTTTATTAATATTCTTAAGCTTGTTGTTGTTTACATCTGTTTTTGCTGAAGATGAAATCGTGCTCAAAGAACAGCATCCTACGGACTATGTCGTGGTTCGTGGTGACACCTTATGGGATATTGCTAGCCGCTTTTTACGTGATCCTTGGCGTTGGCCGGATATTTGGTACGTGAATCCACAAATCGAGAACCCACATTTAATCTATCCCGGCGATGAAGTGGTTTTAACCTTTAAAGACGGTAAGCCACGCTTGGAACTCAAACGAAAAGCTTCAAGCAACGGCTTACGCGTGGTTAAGTTATCACCGCGAGTTCGCACTGAGCCATTGACCACCGCAATTCCCACGATTCCCGTGGATGCGATTGAGCAATTTCTTAATCGCCCCAAAGTTGTTGCTAAACATGAATTGGATAAAGCACCTTATGTTGCCTCTTCTATGGAACAACATTTGATTAACGGCACGGGTGATAAAATTTATGTACGTGGAATTGAAAATAATGAAACCACCCGCTTTACTATTTTCCGTGCAGGTGTTGTTTATAAAGATACACCGGCAAATAAAAAACGAGTGCTAGGTTACGAAGCCATTCAAGTGGGTGAAGCTGTGATGGAGAAATTAGGTGATCCTAGCAGTTTGGTTATTACTCAAGCTGATCGTGAAGTGTTAACAGGAGATCGCGTCTTACCCAGCACCAGTCGCGAACTGGATTTTCATTTCGTGCCGCATGCACCCAAACTGGATATGAGTGGTAATATTATCCATGTCATCGATGGTGTGTCATATATTGGCCAATATCAAGTGGTGGTATTAAATCTCGGTGACGAGCATCAACTTGAAAAAGGCCATGTCCTAGCGATTTCTCAAAAGGGTGAAAAGATACGTGACACTGTAAAGAATGCCAAATCACGTTATTTACATCTTCCTGAAGAACAAGCCGGATACTTAATGGTTTTTCGCACTTTTGCTAAAGTCAGCTATGCTTTAGTCATGAGCGCTTATCGCGAAATCAAAATCCACGACCGCGTGCATAATCCCAACTAAACACGTCGTCGTTGCTAACAAAGGTCGTTGCTGTTCATGGATGAAACACGCGCACGATTATGTTTAATAGCTGCCCCTGGAATCGGCCCAGTCAGTTTTTATCGCATTTTGCAACGTTATCATGGTAGCGCCGCCGCCGCCGTGCTCGATAGTCAAAGCTTGTTAAATGCCGGCATTATTACTCAAAATGTTCATTTATTTTTGCGTGATCAAGCACTTAGCGTCATTGAGGATTCATTGAGTTGGTGTGAGCAAGCCGGGCGACATTTAATTTTTTTTGATGATGCAGAATATCCTGCCCAGCTCTTGGAAATTGCAGGAGCGCCACCGATTCTTTATGCTGTTGGAAGCACGCAACGTTTGAACCGAACCCAACTTGCGATCGTTGGTAGTCGCAATCCTAGTATTCAGGGCGAGGAAACCGCAAAACAATTTGGTCGCGCACTGAGTCGTCAAGGTGTCGTGATTACTTCCGGCTTAGCTCTGGGCATCGACGCTGCCGCCCATCGTGGTGCCTTGGACGGAAGCGCTAAAACAGTCGCGGTCTTAGGGTCAGGATTGGCGCGCATTTATCCTAAATCCCATACTGGGCTAGCTAGAGAAATTATTGACCAAGGTGGCTGTCTGATTTCTGAGTTTGCGCCAAATACTCAACCAACCCGTGACAATTTTCCGCGACGAAATCGTTTAATCAGTGGCCTAAGTCTCGGTGTTCTTGTGGTCGAAGCGGCCCGTCAAAGTGGTTCCTTAATTACTGCACGATATGCAATTGAGCAAAACCGCGAGGTGTTTGCCATACCTGGTTCCATCCATAATCCCAAAATTCGCGGTTGTCATCAATTGATTCGTGAAGGCGCAAAATTGGTCGAAACGGTTGCTGATATCATGGATGAAATCCCCAGCTTGGCTGTACCTGCGCCAATAGCACCTTTACCACTTGAGGTTGATAATCTAAGCATTCCCCCCCATCTTGAGGAGGAACAAAAAAATATCTTACAGCTAATGGAATTTGAACCAATTGAAATAGATTGGCTCATAGAAAGAAGTGGATTGACCGCAGAGCGTGTTTCCTCCATCCTATTGGTACTTGAATTGCACGGCCTGGTTACGCCTCAAGCGGGCGGTCGTTATCTCCGGGTGTTGAAAGAGGACGAAAAAGCATGAAGCAAGATGTTTTTGAAGTATTGATGTATTTGCTTGAGAACTATTGGGAACACGATGAAATCATTAACCCGGACCAGGATGTGCTTATTACCGAACTCGAATCCGCTGGATTCGCTCGTAGTCATGTAGTCAAGGCCTTGAAATGGCTAGACGAATTGGCTGAATCTCGCAGTGTCGGAGAAATCCAGGGAATAAGCAATAACCCCACTATACGAATATTCACTGACTATGAGCAAAAACGTCTCGATGTTGAATGTCGTGATTTCTTACTGTTCTTAGAGAATCTTCGTGTGCTTGATCATGCCAGTCGCGAGCTGGTGATTGATAGGGTCATGGCCTTGGGTCCAGGTGAAGTAGACCTTGATCAACTCAAGTGGGTTGTGTTAATGGTATTGTTTAATCAACCAGGGCAGGAAGCTGTGCTTACCTGGATGGAAGACATTGTCTTCGATGAACAGGTGGTGAGCTTGCATTAATTCTATTTAAACAGTAAGTTACAAAAAGGATTCAACACACACCCGTCGCCATCGACGGGTGTGGTGTGTCGGGGATATGGCAAAAAAGAAAACGACTAAGAAAACCGAGAGCGCGAAAAAAACACCGGCTAAAAAGGCCAGTAAAAAAACCGCAGCGAAAAAAACGGCCAGTAAAAAAACGGCTACGGCAACGGCTGCGACAAAGAAAACTGACACAAAAAAAACGGTCGCTAAAAAATCACCAGCTACCAATACGGAAAAAACCAATGGCAATATTAAAAGTCTGGTCATTGTAGAATCACCGGCCAAAGCAAAAACAATAAAGAAATATTTAGGTAAAGGGTTTGAGGTTTTGGCCTCTTACGGGCACGTGCGTGATCTTTTGCCTAAAGAAGGTGCAGTCGATACCGAGCATGACTTCGCCATGAAATATCAAATCATTGAGAAAAACCAGCGTCATGTGGATGCAATTGCAAAGGCATTAAAAAAAGCCGATGTGCTTTATCTCGCAACTGACCCGGATCGTGAAGGTGAGGCCATTTCGTGGCATTTATATGAATTGTTAAAAGATCGCAATATTCTCAAAGATAAAGCATCTCATCGGGTGGTATTTCACGAAATCACCAAACGTGCAATTCAGGAGGCGATTCAGCATCCACGCGATTTATCGATGGATTTAATCAATGCGCAGCAGGCGCGCCGTGCGTTGGACTATTTGGTGGGTTTTAATCTTTCTCCCCTGTTGTGGAAAAAAATCCGGCGTGGGCTTTCTGCAGGACGCGTGCAAAGTCCTGCCTTGCGTATGATTGTTGAGCGTGAGGAAGAAATTGAAAAATTTGAAGCCCAGGAATACTGGAGCATAGAAGCGGATTTGTTTGCAAAAGAACAAGATTTTACTGCAAAACTCAGTCATTTTGAGAATGAAAAACTGACTCAATTTAGTGTGACTGATGAAGCTCATGCTAAAAAAATTGAAACCAGCTTGAACAATGCTACTAAGGGCAAAGTTAAAGTTATTACCTTAGAGAAAAAACAACGCAAGCGGAATCCAGCCGCGCCATTTATCACATCAACTTTGCAACAGGAAGCGGCGCGCAAGCTGGGATTTAGTGCTCAGCGCACCATGCGTACCGCGCAGCAACTCTATGAAGGTGTGGATACCGGTGAAGGTGAAGTCGGTTTAATTACTTATATGCGTACAGATTCCGTGAATCTAGCGCAAGAAGCCGTGGATGAAATTCGTAATTTTATTGTTGAACGCTATGGCAAAGATGTATTGCCTGATGCCGTGCGCACGTTTAAAACGAAAGCGAAAAACGCACAAGAAGCACATGAAGCCATACGTCCTACCTCAGCCTATTTTGTTCCTGAGCAAATCAAATCTAAGTTAAGCGCCGATCAATTTAAGCTTTATGATTTGATTTGGAAACGCACTATCGCATGCCAAATGATACATGCGACGATTAACACCGTGAGTTTGGATCTTGATGCCGGTACTGGAATTTTTCGAGCCACCGGTTCAACGATTGCGGTACCTGGATTTATGTCGGTGTACCAAGAGGGAAAGGATGATCAGAAAAAAGATGATTCCGAAGGCAAAATTCTTCCGCCGCTAGAAGAAGGCGATATTATTGATTTGAAGCTTATTCGACCAGAACAACATTTTACCGAACCGCCACCGCGTTATTCGGAAGCGAGCCTGGTGAAGTCGCTGGAAGAACACGGTATAGGTCGTCCGTCGACTTATGCGTCAATTATTTCGACATTGCAGAATCGCGAATATGTGGAGTTGGATAAAAAACGTTTTTATCCAACCGATGTAGGTCGAGTAGTGAACAAGTTTTTAACTCAGCATTTTACCCAATATGTGGATTATGATTTTACTGCAAAACTAGAAGATGAGTTGGATGCGATTTCTCGTGGTGAAAAAGAATGGGTGCCCTTAATGCGCCAGTTCTGGGATCCATTTAAACATCAAGTTGATCATAAAGCGGAAACCGTGGATCGCAAAGATGTGACCCAGGAAGCCTTGGATGAGAAATGTCCTAAATGTGATCAGCCATTATCGATTCGCTTGGGACGCCGCGGTCGGTTTGTTGGCTGTACTGCCTATCCTGAGTGCGATTATACGAGGAATTTGGGTGATGATGCTGAAGCCTCGACGGAACCGGAAATAGTTGAGGGGCGTCAGTGTCCTGAGTGCCAATCGGATTTGATTATTCGTCATGGACGTTATGGTAAGTTTATTGGTTGTAGCAGTTATCCTAAATGTAAATATATTGAGCCAATTGAGAAACCAGCCGACACGCAAGTGAAGTGTCCAGAATGCAGTGAAGGTACAATTTTGCAACGTAAATCGCGTTATGGAAAGATTTTCTATTCCTGTTCGCGTTATCCTGATTGCACCTATGCGATTTGGAATGAGCCAGTGGACGAAGCCTGTCCAGAATGTGATTGGCCAATCTTGACAGTTAAAACCACAAAACGTCGCGGCACACAAAAAGTTTGTCCACAAAAAGAATGTAACTATGCTGTCGATCATGAGCAATCTGAGGCTGATGAAGGCAATCAGGAATAAACACATGCACATAAGCCAGTCATTGCTGCTAAATTTTTGTAACACTTAGTTGCTTAAATGGATTCTCAACGATAACAACCTAAACTTCATTTAGGTGGGTCAGTCTAATTGATAAATTCCAGCTTGGGTTAAAGGGAAAAACCTGAGCAGTTCTAAACCAGAAAAACAAAATACAATTAAACGAGCAGACACTGTGGGATGCAAAAGTCTGCTGTGGGTGAAAAATAGTGGACGGGAAACTTCGACTTTTTATCGTCTTATGCTTGTGGCTGATCGTTAATCCGCTACATGCGGCACAACATGATGCAATTAAATCCATTCAGCGTGTGGCTGAGGAGCTTGGCGATGCCAGTGCGCAATATGTATTAGGCAATATGTATGCGCATGGCCAGAGCGTTAAAAAAGATTTACAACAAGCCGCATTTTGGTATGAAAAAGCAGCTTTGCAAAATCACATCGGCGCGCAGACTAAACTGGGAATTTTACTCTTGCAGCGCGATGGCGATAAACCTAGTGTTTATCATCAAGCGTTTCGCTGGTTGAGTAAAGCAGCCGCAAAGCAACAAGATGAAGCGCAATATGGATTGGGTGAAATCTATCGGCGGGGTTTAGGTTTAAAAAATCCTAAACCCAGTCTGGCGCGACGTTGGTATCACAAAGCTGCACATCAAGGTAATGTGTTGGCACAATTTCAACTGGCCGGTTTGTTTGAGCGCGGCGAAGGCGCGGTTAAAAATATTAAAAAAGCGAAGCATTGGTATGACAAGGCAGCAGCGCAAGGTCACCAGTCTTCATTACGCTGGTTAGAACATTATGCTGAACAAAGCAAACAGGCTAGTTTGCATCCTCATATTCGACAAAATCTGGAATGGGCGCGTCAAGGTGATTCGTTGGCTCAATTGCGTCTAGGTTTGGCTTACCGGCAAGGTAAACAAGTGGACGTCGATTTGCAGAAAGCATTGTATTGGCTGAAGCGTGCGGCTAACAAAGGTCATGCTGAGGCTCAATTTCAAATTGCCCAGTTCTATTTGAATGGCGAGGTCGTGCGCGCCGATAATGAGGAAGCTTTGCGCTGGTTGAGTTTGGCGGCTGCGGGTGGTCACGATCAAGCCCAGCAATTGTTGCGAGAGAGTCAGGCGCAAGATGTGTTGCTGGTTGATGAACAAAAACGGGCAAATGAAGAGCCACAAACGCCGGACCAACAGTATCGTTTGGCTATGCGCTCCATGTCGGGAGCGAATAAAAATTTTGTTACTGCTGTTCATTGGTTGCGACAAGCGGCAAATGCCGGTCATGCGCCCGCGCAGTATCAACTGGCTAATCGTTATTTGTCAGCGGAGGGTGTAGAGAAGAGTGTGAAACGTGGTGTTTATTGGTTACAGCAGGCAGCGACACAAGGTGTGGCTGCAGCGAAAACGGCGTTAACCCAATTAGAACAAGCTGGCTATGAGGATTGGATAAAAGCAGAAGAAGGCGATGCGCAAGCCCAGTACCGGATTGCACAAATTCTTTTTTCGCATAAACAAAATGACGCGTATTCACAAGCGCTTCTTTGGATGGAACGATCAGCGCGACAGGCTTTTTTGCCGGCAATGTTAGGTCTTGCGGAAATTTATCAACATAACGAGATACTGCCAGCAGACCCTGAAAAATCATTGTATTGGTATGAGCAAGCGGCGCAACGAGGTGTTGCTGACGCACAGTTTCAGTTGGGTGAAATGTATAGCCGAGGCATTGGAACGCGGCGTGATAGTGCATTGGCGGCACGCTGGTATCGACAAGCAGCAAAACAAAATCACGATTTGGCGCGAATGCGGCTTGGCGGGTGTTTGATTTGTGAATAAAGGTGTCACACTCGGTATATTATTCCTATGTATTTTTCCAACTTATGCTGTCGAATTTAGTTTGTATGGGGATGTGCGCGCACGCTGGAGCAATTTGAAATCAGAGGCGTCAAGTTTTCAAATAGGTGCGTTGGATTTATTCAGCAGTCAGTCGATTGGTGAGAATAGTAGTTTATTCGTAGAGTTGCTACTTGAGCCTGATGAGTCGCATTTTGTGCTTGATGTTGAACGAATGTTTTTGCAAAAACAAGTTAAACCTTGGCTGCAAATCGGTATGGGTCGCATGCATAGTCCGTTCAGTTTTTGGAATAGTAATTATCATCATGGTGTGATTCAGGATACGATTTCCAGGCCATTATTATTACAGCTCGATAACGGCCTTGAAGGCATGATACCCAACCACGCAGTGGGTTTGAGCCTTAGTGGTAGTCAAGGATTAAATGACGTTTTCGTCTATTACCATGCGGTGGTGAGTAATTCGCCGTCAATCGATTCGAGTGAATTTTTTCAGCAAGGCTTCACTAGTTTGCGGGTTGATAACTATCAAGATGTTGCCAATAGCAAAACGACACTCGCACGTTTCGCCTTTTTGCAACAACAAGGGGTATGGCAACTAGGTCTGTCCTGGATGCAAACAAATGTTTTTGAATCCGGCAATGCACTCACAAATCTTAGTGCGCTTGACTTTGGTTCTGTAATATTTCAGAAACAATTAGTTGCCTTGGATATTCGTTTAAGCAAACCTAGTGCTTACATCATGGCTGAATGGGTTCAGCATACTAGCCAAGCAAATTTTTATCATGCAACGCTAGCGCCGGTGTTTGATTCGCGCCAAGCACGCTATTTTTATGTGCAATTGGGTTTGCGTTTCTGGCATCGCTTTACACCGGTTTATCGTTTTGAGCAATTAGTTTCCCAGCCTGATAATGCATACCTCAACATGCGCGGAATCAATCCCCAGATTCAGCATATAGCGACCCTATCTTACGAGTTAGCTGCCAATAGCGCGATACGCTTGGAATATAATGTGTCGCAATCAAATACCGTCAGGACAAAACGTCGTCTAAGCTTACAGTGGTATGTGTTGTTGTTCTAATTGTTAGCTGAATCGAGATAGCAAATGCCCTTTTTTATCCCACCACCGATCCGTTTAACTAAGAAATGTGAACGCTGTGCTCAACGTTATCCCTGGTCAGCAAAGCAATGTGTGCATTGCGCACATTTATCAGATACTCAATTAATTGAATTAAAACAACGCATAGCTGCAGAAGCGAAGTCCAGTCGAGTATTGGGATTATGGTTTTATGTGCTGGCAGCGCTATTGTTTGTGATTTTGCTTTTAATAAAAGTTTAAAGGGTTTTTGTAACCATTCTTAATTGTGACAGGGGGTCTTTATTTCGCTTTTTATCGCTTGTTGATTCCTGTAGAATGGCCGGCTTTTGGCAAGATGAAGCAACTATGAGCGCACTAAAGAATCTACGCAATATCGCAATTATCGCCCACGTTGACCACGGTAAAACAACCTTGGTTGACCAACTTTTGCAGCAATCCGGTACTTTCTCGTCTCAGCGTGGTGACGCTGGTGAACGGGTGATGGATTCCAATGACTTGGAAAAAGAGCGTGGCATAACCATTCTTGCCAAGAATACCGCTATTCGCTGGAACGATTACCGAATCAATATAGTCGATACCCCGGGACATGCCGACTTCGGCGGTGAAGTTGAGCGAGTATTATCCATGGTCGACTCAGTTCTACTTTTGGTCGATGCGGTTGATGGTCCTATGCCACAAACCCGATTTGTTACCGAAAAAGCGTTTGCCATGGGTTTAAATCCCATTGTGGTTATTAATAAAATCGACCGTCCAGGCAGTCGTCCTGATTGGGTTTTGGATCAAACATTTGATTTGTTTGATCGCTTGGGCGCTACCGATGAGCAATTAGATTTCCCTGTGGTTTATGCATCGGCACTTAATGGTTTTGCCAGTCTAGAGTCTGATGTCACTTCCGGTGATATGACGCCTTTGTTTGAGGCCATTGTCGAGCGTGTGAGTGCACCAAACCTAGATGTGAATGGTCCGTTTCAAATGCAGGTTAGTTCCTTGGCCTATGATAGTTATAAAGGGCTTATTGGTATTGGTCGTATTGCACGCGGTAAAGTAAAAACCAATACGCCGGTTGCGGTGATTGATCGTGAAGGCAAAAAACGAAATGGTCGTGTATTACAAATCATGGGCTTTCATGGCCTAGAGCGCATAGAAGTGCCTGAGGCCCAAGCGGGCGATATTATTGCCTTTACCGGTATGGATGAATTATATATTTCAGATACTTTATGTGATCAAGCCAATCTTGAAGCTCTACCACCACTGACGGTGGATGAGCCGACCATGAGCATGACTTTCCAGGTAAATAACTCACCTTTTTCTGGAAAAGATGGGAAATTCGTTACTTCACGTCAGATTCGTGAACGTTTAAGCAAAGAGTTATTGCACAATGTTGCCTTGCGCGTTGAAGATACAGAAGACCCGGACAAATTTAAAGTGTCGGGTCGCGGTGAATTACACTTAGCGATTTTAATTGAAAATATGCGCCGCGAAGGTTTTGAGCTTGGTGTCTCCCGTCCTGAAGTTATTATTCATCGCGAGGGTGATAAAAAGCTTGAGCCTTTTGAGCAATTGACTGTAGATGTGGAAGAACATCACCAAGGCTCAGTCATGGAAAAACTGGGTCAACGAGGTGCTGACATACAAGACATGGTGCCCGACGGTAAAGGCCGTGTGCGTTTAGACTTTATTATTCCTTCGCGTGGTCTAATCGGTTTCCGCACGGAATTTTTAACAGCCACCCAGGGTTCCGGTTTGATTTATAGTGTGTTTTCTCATTACGCAGAGCAAAAACCTGGTGAATACGGTCAACGCATTAATGGCGTTATGATTTCAAATGCGCCTGGTAAAGCCGTTGGATTTGCTTTGTTTAATCTTCAGGAGCGTGGTCGTTTATTTGTTGGTCACGGTGATGAAGTGTATGAGGGTTCGATCATCGGTATCCATTCGCGTGCTAATGATTTAGTAGTAAACCCATTAAAAGCCAAACAGTTAACCAATGTTCGAGCCGCCGGTACTGATGAAAATATTGTGTTAACTCCACCCATCCGTTTAACACTGGAACAAGCTCTAGAGTTCATCGATGATGACGAATTAGTTGAGGTAACGCCTCACAATATTCGTTTGCGCAAGAAAATTCTCACAGAAAGTGATCGCAAACGTCTATCCCGCGCCAAAAAAGATTAAGGCTTTACTAATCTCAGCGCATTAAGTTTAATATACTGTGCGCTTAATCTATACAAAACGTTGTTGTGTCATCCGCAACGTTTTGTATTTGCGCAGGGTCTAAGTCTAAACTAAGATTTTCCAAGCTCATGTATTAGCTTGATTGCTCAATGAATGGTTTAGAGCATGCCAAGTACAAAACCAGGAGGGTGTAATGGTTGGTAAGAAAAATATAGTATTCGGATTTGCGTTCTTAATTTTCACTGCGGCCCTAGGGCCTTTGATGATTTCCATGTATGAAGATTGGGGTGCGGCCTTTGGCGAGAAGCAAAATCATGTGGGTCGCTTGCAGCAACTCAAAACCGATAGTTTTGAAGAAGACCTTGAAGCCTTGAGCGCTGACCAAATTGCCAAAGCAAACACTGATGGCGTGCTTTCCCTGAATAAACTTATTAATGTTGAAACCGAAATCGACATGATTAAAGGTGGACCGCATGCGCATGGTAACCTTGAGGCATTGTTGAATATTGTTGTTGGTTTGGTGTTATGTTTTGTTTCGGCCTCGCTTTTGGTCAAACAAACGATCTCCTGGGTTTTTATTGCTGGTACAGTAATGCATTCAGGTTTACTTTATTTGGAGCGAGTGTTTGGATTTACATGGCTCTCTGGAAATCCGATCATGGGTATTGGCCCAGTATTGCTTTTATTAGGTCTGTTACTGATGGCACTAGTGACATTCAAAAGTTTTGAAGGTCGTTTGCAAGATCGCTAATGATAGGTTTATTGCAACGCGTTGATTATGCCAAAGTTGAGGTTAATCAAACCATAGTTGGGCAAATTGATGCGGGGTTGTTAGTGCTAGTCGGTATCGAAAAAAGTGATAATTTTAAGCAAGCGCAACGCCTGATCGATCGTTTGCTTGCCTATCGTGTGTTTGAAGATTCCAATGGCCGCATGAATTTAAGTGTAAAAGATATAGAAGGGGGACTACTACTTGTCCCCCAATTTACACTGGTGGCAGATACGGCTAAGGGCAATCGGCCGAGTTTTTCTGCGGCTGCACCGCCTGTGATGGCGCAGACGTTATTTCAGCAGATGTATGAATACGCTATGGTCTGTTATACAAACGTGGCTGCAGGTAGATTTGGCGCTGATATGCGTGTGAGTTTGTGCAATAACGGCCCAGTGACTTTTAAATTACAAATAAATTAATAAAAAAATTTTGTGTGGTTTGTAGGGATTAGCAGCGAATATGTCGTTTTTTTTTAAATGTTTGATGAGTTAGTTTTAGTTTAAATTTTTAATGTCGAAAACATTGATGCTACTTAATCGCAAAGTGAATATCAATGTCGCAAAATTCATTACTGGCACAATATATTCAAACCTATTCTGAGAGTATGGAAACCATACCTTGTCCTTTGATCCTTCTAAATGATCAAGGTGAGCCGGTATATGCAAATTCAGCTGCACAGGGTTTTGTCGAGTGTTGTGAAAATGGAACACTGGCTTTTCCTACGCGTAGCCGCCTAATTATCTCTGAAATCAAACGCGCCTTAAAAAACCAAACTGAAATAAACAGTATACGAACTTTGTATAATAGGGTTTTGGGCCGGGATATTATTTACCAAGTACAAATAGAACCGTATTTTGTTGAGGCTAAGTTGTTAGGTTTGCGTTTGACGCTTTCACCGGATATGGAAAAGATTTTCAAGGATATAGAAAGTCATCAAGCGGTTTATTCTGATACGATAAAAAACCTGATCAATGAGCGAAATATACAGGGAACGTTTATTAGTGCTATTTTTGATTTGTCCCCGGTGGGCATAACTATATTCAATAGTAAGCTGCAATTATTGCGTATTAACCAGGAAGCGCAGAATATTCTGGGAAATAGCCGCCCTGGAATTATTGGTCAACCATGCAGCCAATTTTTTAAATGCCATGAAAATTTTGGCGAATGCCCCGCTTTGATTGAAAATACGGTGCCTTACAATAGTGAAATTGAATGTCGTGCATCAGTTGATGATGAGGGCAAAACCATTTTGCGTAGTGTGATTAAACAGGCGATAGATAACGACTTTCTAATTTATGAGTTTTTTGTTGATATCACACATCAGAAAAAAGCAATTGAAGAAATAGAAACGAATCTCAAAACAAAAAATCGTTTTTTTGCCAATATGAGTCATGAATTACGAACGCCATTGAATGCCATCGTTGGACTCAGCGACTTGTTGGCACTAGATGCAAAAAGTGTTAGCGAAAATGCTCCCACTGTATTGCCTCAGGAGTTTGTCGAAAACATCGAAACCGTGCAAAATGAGGGCGAGCACTTACTGCAAATCATTGATGACATTTTAATGCTAGCCAAACTGGAATCTGACTCACTGTCCATCAAAATGTCTGAGGTGAATATGTGTCAATTTTTAGAAGAATTATCACAGAGCGCAAGAGTCTTAAGTGCAAAAAATAATAATCGTTTTGTATTAAACAATCAGACTTCGATGCAAAGCTTGACCACTGATCCTTTGAGGCTCAAGCAAGTGTTGATTAATCTAATCAGTAATGCTGCAAAGTTTACCCATGATGGTGTTATTGAGCTTATGGTGAGAGCGGAATCTACTTCAATTGTTCTTCAAGTTAAAGATAGCGGGATTGGTATTCCGGTTGACAAACTTGAATCAATATTTCATGCGTTTGAGCAAGTTGATAGTTCGACAACCCGTCACTACGGTGGTACAGGTTTAGGTTTGAGTATCTGCCTAAATTTGATTAAACAATTTGGTGGAAACATTAGCGTTGATAGTCAGCCCGGGCAAGGTTCGGTTTTCAGTGTGTATTTGCCCTTGATGATGGAAAAAGCAGCTTAAAAATTAAGAATTTTATCAGCGGAAGCAATGAGCATATACAAATCTTGCATAGAACCGAGTTCACATTGTAATTCCTCTTTTAACAAAGGGTGGGTATCACTTCGTGACTCTACACATACTCCACAGCCCATTAATTTGCCTTCATATTCGCGAAAGATTTCCAATTGTTCGTGTATATTGTATTTCAATGAATGACTTGCCACGATTTCTACACCACGACCAAGTAGAAAAATTACCACATCGTTATCATATCCGAGTGCCATGTTGCCAAAACGTAAGGCATTCCAAACATTTTCTGCTTCGGGTGAGCTTATAACAATCGCTATTTTCATGGCAAAACTATCGTGAAATCTTGAATGTAGTTATACAGCGGAAACTTCGTATCTGTTATTTAGCTCACTCCACTTGTATGAATTTGAAGTTTTTTAGAGTTTATTTAAATCGCGGGCAATCGCGAGATGAGTATAAGGAGGCTGAATATATTGGAAAAGTTTATATTGTCGTTTTGTATTAAATACCGTGCGTAGTGTTTCCGAGATATTAATGCCTATGGCAAAAAATACATTTCGTTGAGTTTGTTTATAATTAGTGATGTGTTCATAGCCGCGGGTATAATACCCGAGTTGTAACTCCAATAGATTGAAATGACTGTGTGCAAGACTATTGATACTCTTCAATTTGAATGCAAACAAATATTTCAGACCTTCATAGTCGGTAAAAAAATCACCGGTGTTGAAAGTTGGGATGTATTCTACACGAATATCCAACATTCCTGCCAATTGTGGCTGGGTGAAACGCAAATAGCCCATGACACTACCTAGACTATCCATGACAAAGTCTTGATACGAAAAACCATAATCGCTCACGGAGTCGCCGAGTTCGACAAAAGCCAATAAGCCGAGTCCAGACCAAAAGCCAAGTTTGGCTGCATGTGGAGTGCTATAGCCCCAAGCGCGGAATTGTCCACTTAATAATTCGGTGAGCACATAGTTAGTATAAAAGTGACCCATCTTATCGGCCCCGCCATGAGATGTGTTGCGGTCGAAATATCGCTCTTTGGTAAAGTGAGGGGTGTTGGTGCCATAGTCCCAACTCATAAAGCCCCATGAGCTAATAATGGCTGCGCCGGCAATATTTGTTGCTAGCACCTTGCTTTCTTTGGACTCAAAATTTAATGCAGCATCGGCTCTTGTTGCCACAAAAAATAGAATTAAAAATAGTACCGCGACAGGAAGAATGATGCTTTTAATCAGTGAAGAAAGACTTTTCATATTGGTAACTGGTTTTGTTGTTAGTATTGTTTATTGTTTTAAAAGTTCTATTGGCGCATTTTACCATGCCTCCGCTGAGTTTGCATAACTTGTTTTTTATTAGCACAAAAAGCTAGTTAGCCTAGGATTTTGACTAAGTGTAAATCTTAAAAAAAAAGTGACAGTATTTGTTAGCCAAGTTGTTTAATCACTGAAAGCAAAATTATTGGAGACTTAACAATGAAAACACAAAATGTAGCGATTCTTCTATTCACAGTTCTATTCTTTAGCGCTTCGTTTGCTTTGGCAAATGAGCGTCAAACATTAATCAGTGGTGAAGTTAATCATGGAGGCTTCGGTGGATGGGAAGTCACAGGCACTCAAATGGGTGATAATAATGTATTAATGACTGGCGGTCGAGGTGCATGGCTACTTAATCATTCGTTTTATTTGGGTGGCGCGGGTTATGGTAGTGCGTTCTCGGTCGGTGATACCGGTAAACATGTCGGTTATGGTGGTTTGCTGCTAGGTTTTATTGGCTCACCTAATAGTTTGGTCAATTATGGATTTGATGTCATCCTGGGTGCCGGTGGTATCGCCAATCCAAATGATTATGCGGACAATACCAATTGTGATCACAATGCGGATACCTTCTTAGTTGTTGAGCCAGGGGTAAACGTTGCCTTGAATGTTTTTAAATATGGAAAAATTAACCTAGGCGCCTCATATCGTTTTGTATCTAGAAGCGATGATAGTGTTTTTACGAATGACATGCTGAGCGGTGCATCCGTTAAGGCCAGTATGATTTTCGGCAAGTTCTAACAAACATCTCTCCCTTAGAAAGTGCTATTCGCCCCTACGGGGGCGTTTTTTTTGGATTGCGCTTATCCTTAGGTTCTCAATATTGTAATTTATAAGCATCCCGGTTAGCATGATAAGATGGTTTTCGGTTGGTCAGAATTGTTTTGCTTTGCCGAAAGTTACTATAATTCTTAAGGATTAGATAATCTGCTATGGAATACCGGCAACTCGGTCAGAGTAATATTAAAGTTAGTGTTTTGTGTTTAGGCACCATGACTTGGGGTGAACAAAATACTCAAGACGAGGCCTTTGCTCAGCTTGATATGGCAATTGGCTATGGGGTGAATTTCATTGATTGTGCTGAGCTCTACCCAGTGCCACCAAAAGCTGAAACCTATGGTTATACCGAAACCATTTTAGGTCATTGGCTTAAGGCGCGAGCCAATCGTGATGATTTGATAATTGCGACTAAAGCCGCAAGTCGAGCAGAATGGTTACCTTATATTCGCGACGGACAGTTACGTTCCAATAAAAAACACTTAGAACAAGCGCTAAATGAAAGTCTACAACGCTTGCAAACAGATTATATCGACTTGTATCAACTACATTGGCCGGAGCGTAAAACCAATTTTTTTGGTGAACTTGGTTATCGCTATGATCCCGCTGATGACTATACAAGTTTTGAAGAAACCTTGAGTGTGCTGGCTGACTTCGTCAACCAAGGCAAAGTACGCCATATCGGAGTTTCTAATGAAACGCCTTGGGGGATTATGCGTTTCTTAGCTGCCGCAGAAAATTTGGATTTACCGCGTATGGTATCGATTCAAAATCCGTATAGTCTATTGAATCGAACGTTTGAAATTGGCAATGCAGAAGTCGCTATTCGCGAACAAGTGGGTTTATTAGCGTATTCGCCTTTGGGTTTTGGTGTGTTGTCCGGAAAGTATTTGAACCTACAAAAACCTGCCGCAGCTCGTTTGACCTTGTTTGATCGATTTACCCGTTATACTAACCCTACGGGAATTGAAGCAACCCAACGCTATGTCAATCTGGCGCGCCAACATCAGCTTGATCCCGCTCAAATGGCCTTGGCGTTTGTAACCCAACAAGATTTTTTAACGGCCAATATCATAGGCGCGACTAATTTGCAGCAATTAGAATCTAATTTAAAAAGTATTGAGTTAACATTATCGGAACAGGTCTTGTCTGACATAGAACAAATACATCAGCAAATACCTAATCCATGTCCATAGGGACGTAAAAAAATCTGGGAGGAATGAATGAATAAAACTGTATTAAGTCTATTATTAATCATCGTGGCGCTGGGGTTGTCGGCCTGCACCACAAGTCTATTAGTGACGGAAAACCCCCAGTTGGAAAAAAATAGAAGTGCGCCTCATGCAATTGTTTATTTTATTCGTCCCATGCCGATTCGTAGTCGTGGTGTAGCTGATAATGACCTGAAAGTTGAGCTTAATGAAAAACCACTACTGACCCTAACCCGTGGTGAATATGCAATGGCACGAATCAAACCTCAGCCGACTGATGTTGTTTTGCGTAATATGACTTTTATAACCACGAAACCCATGCCGGTCGAAGTTTGGCGAGCGCGTCGTTTTTCATTTGAAGCGGGTAAAACGTATTTTATAAAAGCTGATTTCAAGCAAGAAGAATTTCGCGGCATTTATTTTGTACCGGAATTAATCGATGAAGTAGAAGCAAAATCGCTAGCGAAAAAAATGCGAGCGGCGGGGCAGTTGGCAAAAGCCCACCCTATTACTCAACCAGATCCTATGTTTACACAGGAATATGATTTAGATCCATCAGTATTAGATTAATAATTGCATGAATTCACGAGTTGGGATTGTGGGCCTCTGCTTTTTGCTTTTATGTGCCTGTAACCATCAACCGCCGATTATCACGGTGTCACCACAAGCAGTGCCGCTTCGACAGGCAACACAAATCGATGTCAAAATAGAAGGTCACGAAAAAACCAGCCAAATTTATGTTTCTGCTGGTGGACCCTATTTAGAAAAAATATATGACATTGATGCTGTCGAGAATCTTGTTAGTGATGAAAATTGGGTTTGGTTTAGTCGAAAAAACGGCTTGTATCGGATCGAGAAGAATCGCAATAAGAGCAAACCTCAACGTCTAAAAAACTTCGCTAGCAAACCCAGCTCTATTGTTCTCTATCAAAGCACTGTGTACGTTTTTACAAAAAGTGGACATTACATTTTTGAAAATGATTCAATGTCACCACCGACTTTTGTGTATAAGCCGCATGCGGAATTCGTGCTTATAAAACAAACTCAAGCGAGCGTGTGCGCAGTTGATGTGCATGGCGATCTAAGTTGGTTGGACCTGAATTCGCGAGCTAAAGATTTTGTTGTTATCGAAAAGTCAACATACCGGAGAAACCTAGCCGCATTTGAAAACGGGTGTATTGCCGAAGACGATCGGGCCACACTTGCACTGATTAACACTCAAGGCGAGAAAAAACTATTTAAACTTGATCGTGGGCCAGTTTTTGATATACACGTGAAAGATAACTTAATTTTTCTTGCGCGCGGCGATATGGGATTCACGATTTACGAGCGCAGATCCAATCAATTATTCTGGCGCGGCAGTTATAACAAAGTCGGTCCGTTGAAACAGCTTGCGCTACATGATCACTATTTGGTGGCTAGTGATGGTGAGAATGTGTTTCGTTTTTTTGATATTCAGGATTTAAGTAATCCTTTGTTGGTTAGCGATTATCGAAGTGAGCAAGTATGGCGATACTGGTCACTGGGTTCGACCTTGCTTGGTGCCAGTAAAACTCAATTGGTGGTAGTGAATTTCGAACAAAAATCCACGCCTCGCATTAGTACCATCGGTATTAATCTCGGAGGGAGTCGTCGTTCAAGTATTCGAGACAATTTTTTGTATGTTGCTGATTGGTTCTCGGGTTTGAAAATTTATGATGTTTCAAATGCAGAGCAACCACGACTGGTATCGAGTTACCATACCCCGGGTTCGCCCAAAGGTGTGTTGCTTTATGACAATTTAATTTATGTGGCTGACGATGACAAAGGCCTGCAAGTCCTCGATATAAGTGACCCCTATCATCCGCAATTTGTTTTCAATTTGGCATTGCCAGGTTTAGCCTACACCATGCAACGTCGAGACAATATTTTGTTTCTAGCATCGCATTACGGTGGATTTCATATTTTAGATATATCGCAGCCTCGCAAGCCAAGTTTGATTAGTAGTATCGACACCTTAGGCAAGCCCTGGGCCCTGGCCTTGAAAGAAAATTATTTATATGTGGCTGATGACAATGCGGGTATTTTGATTTTTGATATCAGCAATTTGCTTGAACCCAAACTCATCTCACAGTTTAATCCACAAGGTCTGCAAGCGGAAGATATTGTTATTCGAGGCGACACTGCATTTGTGGCTTATTTTGATGGCGGATTGATGCTGCTAGACATTCGTGAGCGCAGTAAGCCAAAAATAAAAGTCAGTTTAAATACGCCGGGCAATGCACGTGGCATTGTGCTCAATGGTGATACCTTATATCTAGCTTCCTGGGATGCCGGTGTGCTGATTATTGATATTAGTGATGAAACTCAGCCTCTGATTCGTTCGCAACTAGACACTCAAGGTGCTGCTTGGGGACTGAGTATTGCGGGAGATAATATTTATGTTATGGATTGGTGGGGTGGTGTCAAAATTATCAATGGAAAAAATATAGACGAGCCATCTTTACTTTCTAAATACCAAGCCGGTGCAGTAATCGAAGCGATTAGCATCGAAGGCAAGTTTGCTTATCTTGCTGCGGGTGATCGAGGCTTGCAGGTATTTGATGTCAGTAATCCTTTAAATCCGTTATGGACAACAGCGGTGGATGTGTCTTCGAAAGCAAATGATGTGCTTGCAGTGGGTTCGCGAGTGATGCTAGCAAGTGATGATCTTCATATTGTTGATACGAGTAATCCTTATCAAAGCTATCGCATACAAACACTGTCCATGCCGCATAAGCTGATAGCGCTCACCAAGAATCAGGAATATGTGTTTGCGCTAGATGAAACCGGCACGGTGAAGGTGTTGGCATTAAATCCCGAGCAGGTCAGAGTTCTGCAAAGTCTAGAACTCAAATGGAAAGCCATGACGGTTTTGCACAATGAATTATATGGGTTAGGTCGGGATGGTTTCATTTACCATTTTGATTTACATGAGCAACAGGCTCAGCGTCTCACTGATCAGCGCTTTCAGCAGCTTAAATCTTCTCCCACATCATTAGTTTTAGTCAATCAACATCAAGCGTTATTCAGTATTAGCGCCACTGCTTTAGGATGGGAGCTACAAAAACAAGCAACGCTTCCAGCAAAACTGAGTGGATTTCATTGCGATGATTTGCATTGTTATGCCAGTGTTGGTGAAAACAGTTTATGGGTGTTTAAGCTATCCTCAACACAGTGGCCATTAGTGCTGAATTATGATTCCAGTCATCGCGTTAGTGCGATTGCGGGTGATGGGAATGGTTTATTGTTCGCGGGCGAAACAGTATTGAGTTCCGCGCGTTTATTGCCACATATAAAAATTCAAACCCTAGATGATGGCTTCAAACTGAGTTTACCTAAGGATATGCCTATTGGATAT
>Ga0224501_10000787_pt1 | contig 24570 bp, 27 predicted proteins | sample SF_Oct11_sed_USG_4_FD_169105 | JGI IMG/M metagenome (GOLD analysis project Ga0224501, IMG submission 169105) | Sediment microbial communities from San Francisco Bay, California, United States - SF_Oct11_sed_USGS_8_1 | ecosystem: Environmental > Aquatic > Marine > Sediment | place: USA... | reverse complement strand
ATAAGCGGCAGTTACGTCACGCGCGGTCCAGGCTATTAATTTTTCCCCACGCCCACTAATCGGCCTTGCGCCCAAACGCCAGCGCTGAATAAGAAGATTGGCGCCAAAGTTTCTCCATATTTCTATTTCTTCCCAATCTTGGGCACCAGAAGAAGCCTGAGCCAATAAATGATCAAGCTTTTCGCCCGAAACAACATCATCATCGGCCAGCGAAAGATCGCTAAGTACATTTGGGACGGCTTTTCCCATTTCCACATCGCGCCGAAAAAGATCGCGCCTAAAAAGATCGCGAAAGGCCCGGTTGGCATAAACGCTATCACCGGCAAGTGTTGTTATCATCAAGGCTGAGCCGTCTTCGCCTTGGGCCCTAAAAACCAGCCTTACGCTTGCGTCTGTGTTTGCCCTTCTGCCCAGCGCCCACGCACCCAAAAGCGAAAGCCCGATTGTCGCTATGGCTGCAATATATGGAACAAGCACCATGGCTTGCCCAAATGGGGTTTTTATTTCACCCAAATCAATGTAACCAAGCCCAACCGACAGGCCCAAAAGCCCGGATAAAAGTGCGCCCAGCCAAAACCAGCCGGGCCACGGCCCGCGCGATTGGGCAAACACACCGGCAGCGATAGCGTTTTCGGGCTGGGGGTTAGCCTTGGTTAGTTTTTTGCCTGAATTATTACTGTCTGCCATTGAATTACTGGATTGTGCCTTCTGGTTCACTGTTGGGGATTTTTCCCTTAAGACGCATAACATAGCCTATAACCTCGGCTACCGCTTTGTAATGCTCTACTGGGATTTCTTCGTCAATCTCTACGGCAGAATAAAGTGCGCGGGCAAGTGGGGCATTTTCCACAATCGGCACGTCATTTTCGGTGGCAACCTCCCTTATTCTGAAGGCCAGATGGTCAACCCCCTTGGCCAGAACCTTAGGCGCGGCCATTGAATCCATTTTATATTCCAGGGCTATGGCATAATGGGTCGGGTTGGTGATAACCACGTCTGCTTCGGGCACCGCCGCCATCATTCTTTGTTGCGAGCGTTCGGCCCTGATTTTCCTGATTCTGGCTTTGATTTGTGGGTCGCCTTCGGTTTCTTTGTGTTCGTCTTTTACTTCTTGGCGGCTCATCCTCAAGGATTTTGTGTGATCCATTTTCTGATAAATATAATCTAACACCGCAATTGCCGTCATTACCATGATGGCGCCAACCGATATGGCAATAATCAGATAATAGATTCTGTCCGCCAAATCTGGTAGTGTAAAACCGGGGATTAGCTCAAGGTCAGATAAAAACGGAATGGCCATTGCGACCATAAGCAAAGTAACAATCCCAAGTTTTAAAATGCCTTTGACGAATTCCACAAGCGCCCTAACGGAAAACATCCGCTTGAAACCTGAAATAACAGAAATTTTATTCATTTTTGGGGCAATTTTATCAGGCGCCCATAAAAACCCTGACTGCATTATGCTAGAAGCAAGAGCAATAATTACCAATGTGCCAAAAAGCGGCGAAAGGTAAAAACCTAGCGTCAAAAGCGCATCAATAAGCAATTCCTGCAAGCTACCGGTATCGGTGCTGATTGCGTGTGAATTTTCAATAAACCCGGCTGAATAATTTTTTATTCCACCCATTAACCACGGCGACATTACGGAAAGCGTTAGCAAGCTGGCCATCATGATTGCCCAGCTTTTTACTTCTTGTGATGTTCCGACCTGGCCTTTTTGTCTGGCCTTGGATATCTTTCGCTCTGTCGGGTCTTCTGTTTTTTGTGATTCGTCTTCGTCAGCCATCAAGGCCTCCGCAATTTTTTGCCATCCAAATCAAGGGATGGCAAGGTTAATAAGATTATTTTCAAGATACGTCATAAACACCAACATCATGCCCGGAAGCGCAATTGCTATAACAGTTATCTGGGTCGTAATTTGGGCCGGAAGACCAAAGAAAAATACCGGCAACTGCGGCATCAGCCTGCCCATTATGCCAAGCCCGACATAATACGCCAGACCGGTAAGGATAAGCGGCGAAGAAAGCTGCACCCCAATGCGGAAACTGTCTGCTGTTTTTCTTGCTAAAACGTCCGCCATGTCACCAACCGCAAGCGGGCCACCGGGGATAAAAATTGTGTAGCTTTCGGTTATGGCGGCAATCATAAGGTGGTGGGTATCGCTAACAAACACTAATACAATACCCATTATTCCCAAAAATGTTGAAAGCAGGGAACTTTGCTGTTCACTGATGGGGTCAAGAACAAACATGTTGGCCATGCTTGATACCAACGACAAAACCGTGCCCGCAGTTTGCAATGCCGCCATAACAATACGCGGAATTAGCCCTAAAAAAATTCCTATTAACACTTCGCCAACCAAAATAAGTGATGTTTCGGCGACCGTTGGCGGCATCGCCGGCAGGGTGTTCATCAAAACCGGGGTCATAACGAAACTAACCAGCAAGGCAAAAGTGAGCCTGATGTTCGGACTTACAAATTGCTGGCCGATACCGGGCAACAACATAAATGCCGAACCAATGCGTGAAAATATTAGCAAAAAGGCAAAAAGGTTGAGGTTGATAAGCTGCTCAAGCATGGCGGCCTATCCAAGCGAAACTATTTGGTCAAACAGGGAATTTGAAAAATCCACCAACGTGTTAATCATGAACGGCAAAAACACCACGACCGCTATGAAAATAACAATAATTTTTGGAACAAAAGTAAGTGTCATTTCCTGAATGGTTGTTAGTGCCTGAAACAGCGCGATTATCAAACCGATAAGCAAGCCCGAAAGCATAATTGGGCCCGACATCATGAGGATAACCCATAGTGCCTGACGACCCAATTCGACTACCGTTACTTCGTTCATTGACGCTCCAGCGACATTTAACCCACATAGGCGATGGGTATAATTGATTCTGGCAAGATTTTCACCTTTTATCCCTGCCTAAACAAGGGGCGAATAAGTTTCCGCCAAGATATACTAGATGGGCATCCTTAGTATTTCACGGTAAGCGTCCACCACCTTGTCGCGAACGGCAACAACGGTTTGTAAGGTGATCTCTGCCTCGCTCACGGCTAGAGCCAGTTGCGCCATATCGGCACCACCGGTTAAGCCGCTTAATGCCACCTGTTCGGATGCTTTTCCCTGCGCTAGGGCCTGATTGATGGAACTGGAAACCATCTGGGCAAATTGCCCGCTTTGTGCTTGCGGGGCTTCTTGCCCAGGTAAAACATTGGCTACCGTGCCCGTCCGATTCGCTTGGTCGTAGGCTTGTACAGCGTTTGCTATATTAACGGTTGGATCGATTGCCATTTATTTACTCCCGTAAAAATCTAAGTCACCAAACCCAATTAACGCATTAACATAATTGTGTCTTGCAACATTGTTTTTGATGTTTTTATTACGCTCATGTTTGATTCATACGAACGCTGCGCTTCGCGCATGTCCATCATCTCCATCAGTGAATTTACGTTAGGCGCTAAAACGTACCCTTGGGCATCGGCAGCCGGGTGCGATGGGTCGTATTTGCGTTGAAAATCTGATTTATCAACCCGGATCCTATCCACCGCTACTTTTTCAACGCCAATATTGCGATCAAGCTCATTTTTAAAGGTTACCACCTTGCGCCGATAGGGCAGGCCGCCGGGCGAGGTCGGCAATGAATCCGCATTGGCAACATTTTCCGAAATAACGCGCAAGCGTGTGCCCTGCGCCTTCATTCCGGCAGTTGAAATCCTGAGCGTTCTCAAGAGGTCATCCATAAAAAATTGCTCCACTTAGGCCTTAAGCTATGTTCTAATTATTTTTTCCCAGCGCGACCTTAATCATACCGAGTTGCTTTCTATAAAGTTCGGTTATTACTTTGTGCTCTATTTGAGTTTCGGCAACTTTTGCCATCTGTTCTTCCAACACCACTGCGTTGCCATCGGGCGAGGTCTCATAATTTCTAGCGTCCTGAATTTCCTGAGCCACGCCTATGCGTTGACGGCGCCCTTGCAAATGCAGCGGGTCAGCTGCCGCCATGTTAATTTTGTTTTGCGGCGTCTTGACCATTTCTTTGAAGCTGAATGCCTTTAGATCTCTTGGCTTGTAGCCGGGCGTGTCGGAATTTGCCACGTTTTGAGCAAGGACTTCCTGACGTTGGGAAAGCCATTTTAGCTTGCCCTTCATAAGGCTAAACAGCGTCATGTTATTGAGGTCCATCGGGAACCTACCTTTTTTGCCTTCGAATTATTTAGTGCCCGTATTTTTTAATGCCAAAGCGCCAATTGCGTCTTTTTGACGCTTTGCATGACGATTGGATAACCGTTCTGGTGGAAAGATGCCCAGTTCTTGGGTCTGATATTTATTTTCAGATAGTATCCCCGGATAAGGTTTAATAATCCATGAATCGCAAAGTCGGTTCTTAAGGGTGTATTTTAAAAAAATGGCTTATTTCTGCGGTTTTTTTCATTTATTTATTATAAAGATAGGTGTGTAAATCTTAAAAACCAGACAGGACGCTTTTATTGCGCCAGGGCGCCCAAGGAGTCCAATTGAGACCACCCAAGCCACACACCCCCCGAGTCGCATAGATGGCGGATTAACAGGTACAATAAAGGCAATAAAAGATAAAAAAATATATGGTAAAATTGCATATGGATGGCAAAAAACCAAAAAACAGCGGTGACGATATCGCGATCGCGATTGATTATTCCCCTGAGGAAAGCTCGGCACCTAAGGTCGTGGCCAAGGGCCAGGGATGGCTGGCAGAGCAAATTATCGCAATTGCCGAGGCCAACGGGATAGAAGTCAAAGAAGACCCAGACCTTGCGCAACTGCTGTCAAACGTGGATGTTGATAGCGAAATACCGCTAGAAGCATTTACGGCGGTGGCGGAAATATTATCGTATGTTTATCGTATGAATAACCAGTGGCCCGAGGGAATTTCCCCCGCCCCCAGCGAAGCAAATAACCCGGACAATAAAAAGGCCTAACCAATGAACGCCCCAACAGCAGCAGAAATAAGCCAACAGCTTGAAAAAATCGAGAGCCTGATTGGAACATCAAAAAGGTTTATTGAAGAAGGCAAAATGGTTGATCTGGGCTCGCTGGAAGAAAAAATCCGCACCCTGACAGATGGGTTAAAACAATGCGACCAGCAAACCGCCAAGCCATTTTTAGATCCTTTAAGCAAGCTCATCGATTCGCTTGATGAAATCGAAAAAACGCTTGAGGCATCCCGGCAAAATATTGAAAAAACACAATCGGAACTGGAACACAAAAAAGCCAGAAACGCCTACCAAAAAAGCAAAAAAACCGAATAGGATATGCTTTGGTTAGTTTTTAAGTTTTCCATCAAGTGGCTGTCGGGGGTATTGTCTTAAACTATGGAACTTTCACAATATTTTCGCTTTGTTCTGGCTCTGGTATTCGTTTTGGGTTTAATCGGGCTTTTGGCCTTGATCGCAAAACGTTACGGTCTGGGCATGGCCCAAAGCGCCATGACCGGCGGCAAAAAACGTCTCAAGCTTGTTGAGGTCATGGTGCTGGATGCCAAACGCCGGGCCATATTGTTTCGCCGTGACGAGGTTGAGCATCTGGTTATACTTGGTGCCAACGGCGAAACCGTTGTGGAAACCAACATCACCCCGCCAGTTGAACAAAGCGATAATTTAAAAGTGAGCACCCACCCAAAGTGAATAAACGATTTTCCAGTATCAAATTTGCTCGCTCAATGTTGCCCGCACTGTTGAAGCTTTCTGTTTTCACCATCGCCTTGAGCGCCCTGTTGTGGACATTGCCCGATGGGGCATCGGCGCAAAGCCTGACCCTTGATCTGGGGCCCAATCCCGGCGCATCGAGCACCGGGCGGGTAGTGCAATTGGTGTTGTTGCTAACCGTTCTAAGCCTTGCGCCATCGCTACTGATAATGGTGACATCATTTACCCGTATCGTGGTGGTTCTTTCTTTCCTGCGCACCGCCATGGGCACCCAGCAAACCCCGCCAAATCAGGTTCTAATTAGCCTTGCCCTGTTTTTAACATTGTTCATCATGATGCCGTCATTCCAACAGGCTTATAACGATGGCATCCAGCCGATGCTCAATGGTGAAATAGACGAGGTCGAGGCCTTTAACCGCACAGTAGCGCCGTTTGAAACATTTATGCTTGCCCATACGCGCGAACAAGACCTTGGGCTTTTTGTTGATATGGCCGGCCTTACACCGGAACAGATACAAACCAATATGCCGCTAAGGGTTTTGATACCGGCTTTCATGATAAGTGAATTACGCAAGGCGTTCGAGATTGGTTTTTTATTGTTTTTACCGTTTCTAATTATCGACATGGTGGTAGCGGCTGTTTTGATGGCCATGGGCATGATGATGTTGCCGCCAATTATTATTGCTATGCCGTTCAAAATTATATTTTTTGTGCTGGTTGACGGTTGGTACATGATAGTTGGCTCGCTGGTGCGCAGTTACGGCTGAAGTTGATATTCAGCCCCTATTCATCCGTTCAATTTTCCGTAAAAATATGTTATAATGCCCGTTGCAGGCATCCATTGGAATCTTGCACCGCCCTCAGGGGCCCATTACCCAAAAACCTGATCCCGGACAGCATATTCCACATGGTTGTTGTTCCTGCTTTTTTATCAGCATTGATTAGAAAGGAGGTTCGTTATGACAACCAGCAGCAAACGGGTAGAAAAAATTAAACCCGAACCGACAGAACGGGTTCCGGACAAGGAATATCACCCCCTTCTCGCACTAAGAGAAGAGGTTGACCAGCTTTTCGACAGGTTTTTTTCCAACGTTTCGTTTGGCCGCTTTGGCCAATTTGGAAAAAACATAGCCGAGATTGAACCGCTGAAGCACCTGGAAGATACCTTCGTTAACTTTGGTAAAATGGCACCGCGCAGTGATGTCAGTGAAAACGGCAAATCATATAATATATCGGTTGAATTGCCGGGCATGAGCGAAAGCGACATAGACATTTCACTAAGCGGTGACATGTTGAAAATCAGCGGAGAAAAACTTGAGGAAAAGAAAGAAGAAAAAGAAAACTACCACCTAAGTGAAAGACACTATGGTTCGGTTGTTCGCTCTTTCCGTATTCCACAAAGCGTTGATGCCGATAGCATCAAGGCATCGTTTGAAAACGGCGTGCTTAAGGTTGAAATGGCTAAATTACCCGAAGCCCAAACATCAGGGACGCGCAAAATTAAAATATCCAAATAATTTTGGCGCTCACCACATAAAAATAAAGCCCGGGTTAATGCCGGGCTTTATTGCGTTGGTTTGCGTGGGTTTAGCTGCGGGCACAGTTAATACAGCTCGCTAAGCTTTTTGGCTGTTAGTTGGTCCTGATAAGTTTCCATAAAGTTCTGAAAGCCCTCTACCTCGTTCAGAATTTCACCAATGCCACGAAAATCAACGAGCCCGGCTTCGGGTGGATTGGCAATTATTTTAAATGCACTAGCGTACGGGCTTTTTAACATGGCATCGCCATAGTTTTCCAAAATGCGTTCAATTGCATTTTCATTTTTAAGCAATGTTTCTGAAACTGCCCAACGCAAAACCATATATGCCTGCCTGTCGTTAAGCGGCTTTCTGGACTTTGCCCCGTAAGACCTTACAAGCTTTCCAAGCACCTTGGATGCGTTTTTCCAGTCTTTTTGCTGCCAATAAATTTCGGCCCTTATTTCATTGGAATCAGGGGTTGGGTTGCCCTTTAACATTTCCAGAACGTCCATGCCCTGCCCGGTTTTAACCATGGCGCGTGCGCGCAACATCAGGCGATTGTGCACTAAATCTTCGGGTTGACCCGGTTCATCCGAAGCATTTAGCGCCCTCAGGGCATCATCAAATTTATGATCAAACAAATATATCAGGGCTAACCTAGCGCCAACCCGTGCCTTTTCGACGCCCTTAAGGCGAAATTCAACTTGCCCTTCTAACAGGTCTGATGCGCGATCAAGCAAATCGACATCGACCAACCTGTCGGCAAGTTTGCGTATCATTTCATCGCCTTTGTCACCGGCAGGCGTTAATTCGCGATATTCATCATAAAGTGCAATCGCGGTTACCGGAGCCAATTCATCGGCCGTGCCGTCAAGATATAACCTTTGAAAAAGTTCAGACATATTGCGGGTAACGTCGGAAGATTCCTTGTAATCGCGAAAATATGTTGCCGCCTGCTTTAGTGCTTGCAACGCTTCGCGGTACATTCCTTCGTCGCTATACATTTGCCCAAGGCTTCTAAGCAACCAAAATTCAAATTCATCTCCGCGCCACGAAAAACGAAGCTTTTCATATTCTTCTATCATGTCTTGGTTTGAAAAACGTTCTAGCTCTTGCAACAATTGGGCTCTGGCTATCGCCGCCTTGGCTCTGGTTGGGCGATGGGCGCCTTCCATTGCCTCTTCGAATTTTCCGATGGCGCCTTCAAAGTTACCTTCTAATTTCAATAGGTTGGCAGATACAAAATCTATTTGATTTTGTTGCGAGGGGTTTGGTTTTTCCAGATTTAAAATATCAATATAGCTGTTTGCCTGTTTTATATCGCCAATTTCAACCGCTGCGCTGGCAACAAGCGTTGCCATTGGCATTTTTAGCCCATTGGTATATGGCCGGGTAATTGCGCCTGTGCGCCTTAAATCAAAAGCCACCTCGGCAAGTTTTCCTTCTTCGGCTTCTAATGCCGCGCGCCAAAAATCACTTTCGTCGCTTCCGTTTAATATTTCTGAATAAATATCTGTTCTGGCATCGGCAAGACGGCCCATAAGCATGCTTGATGCGCCGCGCATAAGCACCAATTCCTGATTTTTTTCAAGTTCGGGATTTTTTTCTATTAATAGTCTTATCACACCTAATGTTTCTGCCGAAAAAGCATTGGCAAAATAAAAACGGGCAAGTTCCATTCTGGTTTCTTCTAGTTTTTTATCATTGCGAGATTTGGAAATTTCCAGCTGCAATGCCTGTCTGGCATCAATGAACGATTGAAGGTCGGCGCGGTTCCATTTTTCCAAATCCAATATGCGGGTAAGCGGCTTCATTAGGGCCGCTTCTTCACCGGGGGCCAAAATTGCCTCTAGCTTTACATTCGCCAATTCTTCCGCGGTCACTGAGGAAATTTGCAGGCTGGATGCACTGGTTACTTCAACCCCTTGTTTCAGCGGCCTTACCCGCAAATCATCACCTAGCGGCTGAACAACTATGCCCTGCTTGGAACGCAAAAGCTTTACCTGTGGATACGACCATGTCCTGCCTATTCCATGGCCAAGGGGAATAACCGGAACCACCGCAAGGCTATCGCCCACTGACGGGTCTTTGATTACTATTATCTCGCCTGGTTCAGGAACCGAGATAAAAAGCCTTGAACCCAAAGGGGAATTCGGCTGGGCCGAGGTTTCTAACGATACGGATGGCAACATTGGTGCGCGGACAAATTCAAATACCCAAGAAAGACCCGAACGCTTTACCTCGGGGTTTATTTCATCGGCAGTTTTTATTCTTAGCACCGTTCCTTTTTCGGTTTCTATGTGTTCTACCGATTGAATTGCCGGTTTGCCTTCGGCGGCAATGCCTTGCACGTTAACTAACGCACGCTTATCAAACGCTACCCAAAGGTAGCCTGCACGATTAAAAACAGCGGCGCCAACCGGTTCTTCCCAATCAAACTGCAAATCGACCGCCCCATCAGGGCTTTTTATTATCTGTGCGCGCACCTCGCTGAGGGTCGCTGTGGCATTATCGCCGCTTGCCTGATTTGATGCTTGCACCGAAGGTATTTCCACCGCCTCTTTTTCGGGCTCAAGACTTACCGGGGTTTCGCTTGTTTGGGTTTGTTCGGGTTTTGTTGTTGCCGGTTCGGTCTTTATTGGCTCAGCCTTTTCTGAGACGGTTTCTTTGTTTTGGCTTTCTGCGCCTTGCTTTTCCACGGCTTGTTTGGCCGGAACAATTACGCCGGGTTTTTCCGCCAAGGTCGGGGTATCGGCTTTTGGCTGTTGATCGGTATTTTTAACCAAAACCGTGCCGTCAATGGTTCCCGGAGCATAAACATCAACAACCACCCGGCGTTCAATTCTGAACTGCCTTATTCTTGATGTTGGGTCTATGGCCAAATTTACCTTGGTTGCATCGCCTGCCTGCGTGGCGCTTGCGTCGCTTACAAACGGGGTTTTGCCATTGGCTAGCAAACCAACATCAACGTTTGCCGATGCCTGAAATAATACATCAATATTTTTCCCCTCCCTGTTTGCGCTATAGGCAAATTGTTGGGGAAGATCAAAAACAATGCGCGTGAAACCTTTGTGTAGGCCGGTGCGAACACCAATTGTTATGGGGCTTGCTTGTTGCTGGTTTGCGCTAACGGCGTTAGCGTTTTTGGTTGCTGGCGCCATGGTCTTTGCTGCTGACCCTGAGGCAGCATCTGCGGTTAAATCAAGTATATCGACCACAACGCTTTTACCGGAATCATAGCTTCTTAGGCCAAAATCACCCTTTAGGCGAAACACAACGCTGCTTGCGTCAGCCCCGATCTCGGCCGTGGAAAAATATTTTTCCATAATTCGTATTGATGATGTCAGGTTTGTTTCTATGGGTCGTGAAAACCTTACAACCAGCGAGCCATTGTTTATTTCACTTGTGTGGCCAACCGGGGCAGGCCAGGAAAAAACCATCCTGCCAAAACCATCGCGCTGCGCTGAGCTAATGCTTACCGTATCGCCATACGCAACACCCGAACCAACGCCCAAAAGCGTGGCGACAAATATGGTGATTGCAAAAAAGCGGGGCATTGATCAATCGCCCCCGACAGTTGGGAACACAACGATATCAACCCGGCGAGCCAGCTGAAGGCGCTTTTCTTCTTCTATTTTGGGTAACTGGTTGTAACGGCTTGCGGCATATCCGAATGCATAGATCTCTTCGGTGTAGCCAGACCTTCTGATTGTATTTGCAACCGCGGCAGCCCGGGCCAGCGACAGTTCCCAGTTGGAGGTAAAATCGCCACCGCTGGCAGGCGGCCTGGGGTCGGTGTGCCCATTGACCCCTATTTGGTTACCAATATTTCTAAGCACGCTTCCCAAGGTGAACAGTGCCGATTTTGCCCCATCGGTCATAACCGCCCTACCGGTGTCAAAAAGCAGGTCGCCGGGCAAAGCTATAACCAAGCGATCATCAAGCTTCATTAGCTGGCTTTGTGAAAGCAACGGGTCTTGCATCATTGATTCTTCTAAAACGGTAGATAGATAATCAAGATTAATTGCCCGTTTGCGAAATATTGTTCCCACATTGAATTTAGATGTAGCCGCCGCCACGGTAGTTAATTTTGCCGGATTAAGGGTTTGCGTCAGGGTGTCAATCATCGCTTCCCATTCATCCATTTTTACATTCGACATGGAAAACAGCAAAACAAAAAAAGTAAGCATCAGCGAAACCAGGTCGGTAAATGTTACCATCCAGGCAACATTTGGCTTTGCTGGTTTTTCTGGCTCGGTTTCTTTATTTTCTATGTTTTCTATTTCTGTCATTTTGTCCCTGCGGTGACGATAGCTTAAATCTTGCAATACTAGCGCTGGTTCTACTGCTTAATCTGACTTTCCACATCTTCGTTAAATTTAAGTTTTGTGCTCTCAATGTCGCGCGTATAAAACCATAACACGGTTTCATCTGCCCGGCTTGGGCGCATTCCAACGCTTACGCTATCTGGCGGGATGCCGCGTTCAAACATGGCTTTGGCAAAATTTCCCGCCCGGGTCATTTCCAATGTTTCCACTATGGGCATGGACTTGCCCCCGCCAATTGTTGGAACACCAATTAGAAGCTCAAGGTCAAACCGCATTCCTGCGGGGCGATTGGAAAGCGATGCAACGGTACGATCAAGCAAGGGATACATGCTGGGGCGGATGGTCGCTTCGCCAGTGGTAAAAAGCGAATCGGATTTCAGCACAACCCGCATTAGCTTTCCCGGTTGCACCACTTCAACCTTTTCTATTGCAACCGATGTCGCAAAAATACCAGTAACCTGTTCTTGAAATTCCTGCGCGGCAAGCACATCGCCATCTTTTGACCTGAATGATTGCAATTCTGCAGACGGCGGAACAATTGTTGTAAAAGCGCTAGAAAGGCTATCCATAACCTTTTCCGATTTTGATTCTTCCAGTGTGGAAATAGAGACAAGCAGAATAAAAAATGCCAACACCACAAGATACAGCCCAAGGAACAAAGCGACCGTATGGTCCTCTGGCTTTTCCGGCATATCTATGGATTCAAAATCGTCCATGTCGGACTAATCAAAACTCGCTAAAAGATCATCAATTTCAGCCTGGCTTCTGCCCTGCCCCTTAAGTTGAGGTCCCTCAAGCAGGTCCTCGTCACTAATTTTTTTATCTTCTCCGGAACTGGAATCTTGCTCGTTGGCGGAGCCTGATTTTTCAACCTTGATTTCGAACACCTCAATCAACTTATCAACCCTTGCCTCTATGTGTTGTAAAGTTTTGACAACCTTGTTGATGCGTTGTCCGGTGATATCTTGAAATGTGCATGCTTCATAAATTTTGGTGGTGGCGTCCATCAACGTTGTGGCAGCATCGCCTTCAAGCTGGGACATCAAACCATCCAAGCCATCACATGCATCCATAATTGTGTGCGTTGCTTCGGCGGTGGCCTCAACAATTGCGCCCAGTTCAATTTCGGCCTTTGGCAGAAAGTCATCTTTTACTTCGTTCGGCCTGATGGCGGCGATTTCTTGCTTGGCGTCATGAATGTAGCTGGCCAGATTTTCCAGCTCGGAAAAAATCATTTTTTCAATTCTGGTGGCAGGCCTTTTTCCGCTGGCAGCCTTTTTGGCCGCCTTTTTAGCTGCGCTGACTATTTTTTTTACCGCTGAAGATTTTTTTGCAGTGGATTTCTTTTTGACGGCTTTTTTCTTTGCCGGTTTCTTCGCCGTTTTTTTCTTTGCAGGTTTCTTGGTAGTTTTCTTGGCTGTTTTCTTTTTGGCTACCTTGCGCTTGGCCTTTGGCAGGGCCGCGCGCTTGGCGGTCTTGCGCTTTGCAATTTTTTTCTTAGACGTTTTTTTCTTTGCTGTCTTACGGATAGGCTTTTTGGATTTGCCCAAAGAAATGCGACCAGTCGTCTTGCGCTTGGTGGCAGTGCGTTTAGCTGCCTTCCCCCGGGACATTGGCAAACCCCTTAGAAATCACCGAGCACGCTGACCATCTTGGCTTTGAGGGTGTCAGCGTTGAACGGCTTAACGATGTAGTTTGAAACACCAGCTTCCTTGGCCGCAATAACGTTTTCTGATTTGGATTCAGCCGTAACCATAATAAATGGTATCGCTTTAAGGGTATCGGTCGACCTAACGTGGCGCAACAGCTCAATGCCTGTCATCGGCTCCATATTCCAGTCAGAAATAATAAGACCAAATTTCGGATCCTCTTTCAGGATTTCCAACGCCTGACTGCCGTCAATTGCTTCTTCAACGTTTTCAAAGCCCAACTGCTTTAGCAGGTTGCGCATAATCCTGAGCATGGTCTTGTAATCATCAACAATCAGGACCTTCATACTCATATCTACAGCCATTTAGAACTCTCCATCCACTGGCCGGTTATTACTAGGCAGAACCATTGGGTTTGTTATCAAACCGTGTGTCCGACCGAGCGTCAAACCAAGTGACAAATATTTACACCAATCACTAAAAAACCAAAATTACAAAACCTTAGCTAATATATTATGAAGCTAACATATATTTAGCGTTACCCCATCAATCAATACATAAAATAACGAAAAATTGTGCTTCACGATATGGGTACATACTTAGGTAAAACAGCCAATCATTCTTGGCAACCTTTTTAAAAACAATGGATTAGCCATTTTTGCCCAATTTTAGCAAAATCTGGGCTCATCCGGCGCTGTCTCCGGGTCTGGGCAATTTCCGCATTTTTGCCAATTCTACGGTCATTTCCTTGGCTTTTATGGGGTCCATCTTGGCCATTACCGGGGCCAAAGAGCGCTCTTTCATGCGTTCGGCCACCATAAGAAGGGTAGCCATTTCCATCTCTTCAAATATTCGTGCGGCGTCCTTTGGCTTCATATTTTCATAGATTTTAACCAAACTTGCCAATTGCGAATCCTGCTGTCCGTCGTATTGCTTAATTAGGTCATCCAGCGTCGCTTTCAACACCTTAAAATCGTCTATTTTTTTGTCGATTCGCGCTTCCGCCGCCTGCAACATGGCTTCGCGGGTTTCTATTTCCCGGGCGCGTAACTCTATTTCCTGACGGCGTTCAGCCAGCTTTTGCAAAAGGTCTATTTCCGTCTGGGTCAACAATGTTGGATCATCAGAAAGCATTCTCGCCGCGATTGCCGACGGGTCTTCGTTAGGCATGGTCAATGGTTCGGCTGCCATAAGCGGATCGTCGCCCATTGGGGTGCCAGCATCTTGGCCAGCATTTGGAGTAGCGGGGTCTTCTTGGGCGGCAGGCATTTGCGGCTGATCTGGTGCGGGCGCTTGTGCTTGCGCTTCACCAACGCCGACTTCGCTTTCGCTTAACCCCTCAACCCCCTTCCAAATGTCGCTTACCCGTGCAGTTAACATTAGCACGGAAAAGAATATAACAACCGGCAGCAGCCGAAAGCGCGACACGGCACGGCTTGCAAAACCATTCTTTTTCTTTGTTTTTCTTTTTTTGCTGCTCATGGATATTTTATTCCGTTTAACGGTATTTTTTAGCCCCTGAATTAAAGCTACCTTGTTGCGCCAAGAACCTTCATCAGCACGCGTTCTGCATCGGCCTGTGGATCAATACGCCCATCCCCTTCGCGGGCACGCAAAGAATTTTTCACCAAATTAGCGGGCGCAAGTTTTTTGCGGCTATTTTTGATGGTTTCTTTTAACGGATTGTCGCCAAAATCATCAATTTTATTTAAGGAAAACTCATCCACCACATCACCGGCAAGGTCTTCATCGGAAAAACTTCCCCTATTAACTGGTGCAGAAAATTTGTGCGAAGAACGAACGCGCTCCATCATTTCATCGGCTGTGGTGCCGCCGCGTTCCACCAGATAGGCAAGATCATCTTTAAGAACCTCGGCCTTTTTAATTTCTGCTGTAAGTAAATCAGTAGAAATTTTTAGCACCTTGGTGCCCTCTTCGGCGCGCTGGGTCGCGCTTGTAAATGTTTTTGCCAACGCCTCAAGTTCGGCTTTGTCGCTGCGTAGTTGCGATAGGCGTGCATTAAGGCGAATTGCATAAGCGATGGTAAACACCAAAAGCACGGCAATCGTAATGTCCAACACTAAGGAAATTGTCATTTTTTTTCCTTTCCCTGAAATTGCGTCATGTGCAGTTTAAAAATAAAGCACAAAAACCACAGTTATAAAAAGTTGCTAAAACCATATATGTCCAAAGGTTTATTCCTTCGGTTTTTCGTATTTTCCATCAATTCTAATTGCAATGTGTTCACCCTTGCGGCCCATTTTGCCGACATACATGGGCACATCACCGCACTGCAACACAACCTGGCTGTCGGGCGCGGCGGTGAGTGGCAAGTGAGAATTTACCTTGAAATCAAACGCCGAGCCCAAACGCATTGATTGGGTATCAAGCACAGCCTCTAGCTCAACTTCCGTGAGCCACAATTCCTCTGCCAAGTGAGTTTCCCAAATTGAATCACGGCCAAATTTTTCACCCATAAACGATTGCAGCAAAAGTTCACGAACAGGTTCCAACGTTGCATAAGGCAACAGCAGTTCCATTTGCCCGCCACGGTCTTCCATATCAATCCTTAAGCGCGCCACAATGGCGGCGTTAGATGGTCTGGAAATGGTTGCGAAACGGGGGTTTGTTTCAATCCGGTCAAACCTAAAGGTTACAGGCGAAAGCGGTTCAAACGAACCGGAAAGGTCGGAAAGCATAACATGAACCATCCGCTCCACCAACGAGCGTTCGATGGTGGTATAAGGGCGCCCTTCAATGCGCATCGCCGCCGTTCCACGCCTGCCACCCAACAAAACGTCAACAATTGAATAGATAAGCGATGAATCAACCGTCAGCAGGCCAAAGTTATCCCATTCTTCGGCCTTGAACACGCTGAGCATTGCCGGAAGGGGGATGGAGTTAAGATAGTCACCAAAACGAATGGATGTGATGTTGTCTAGCGATACCTCAACGTTATCGGAGGTAAAGTTACGCAAGGATGTGGACATAAGGCGGACCAAACGGTCAAACACCACTTCGAGCATCGGCAGGCGTTCGTACGAAACCAGCGCCGAGTTAAGTATGGCCTGAATCCCGGATTTATGATCAACCTCGTCAAGTTCGTCATCAAAGCCAAGCAGTGAGTCAATTTCATCTTGATTAAGCACGCGGGTTGATTCACGCCCCGCACCAGGAGAGGATGAGGTATCCCCGCCCCCGCCATCAAGCATCGCGGCCCATTCTGCGGCAAGATCGTCACCTTCGTCACCGTCGCCACCACCGCTGGCAGCGGGGTCGCCACCGCCCATGGCGGCTTCCCATGCGGCCGCCATTGCATCTTGGTCTACGTCATCACCTGGGGCTGTCATTTATTGCCCTTATCCTTTTCTGGATGCCCGTTATTGAACGAGCATTTCTTTAAACAAAACATCGTTTACTTTTGCCGGACTAACCGCAACATTGACCCGCTTTAACAATTCTTCGCGCAGGCGGTACATTCCGGCAGATCCCTTCAGGTCATCAATTCTGAGTTCACGTAGATACACCTGAAAATTATCAACTATTCTTGGCATCAATCCTTCTACTTTTGGTATGTCTTCGGCATGTTCAAGCTCTAGGCTGACCCTAATCTTCAAATATACCGACTTGCGATCCCCGGTATTGAGATTTACCAGCATCTCTGGCAGGTCATAAAATACCGCATCACCCGAAACCATGGCTTGTGCTTCATCATGAAGAGCGGCCTCTTCGCCGCCGGCTATCATGTTGATGATCGGCTGCAAGTAACCGAGAAAATATGCCGCGGTCGTTCCGCCAAGAATAATGGCCAGCACGGCGGCGATAACTATCAAAAGCCTTTTTCTGCCAGACTTTCTACTCTCGCCTTCTTCGCCTTCTTCGCCCTCAAGACCTTCTTCGTCTTCATCCAGACCATCATCTAGTTCGTCATCGGCCATGATTGCTCCAATTCAAATAACTTCGCGACCGGCACTTTAGGTCCATAACTGCCCGGCCTGCCACTTGCCGAAAACCATATGCGTTCAGGTCAAACGCCCCTGCAGCGGACATATTATAAGACCCCTGCCTTGGTAATAAACTCAACATACAAGTTATGCCCTGATGGTTAACAAGTAGTTGAGATGGGTGCCCACAACAGCGAAAAACCCAATTTTTTGAGTGCCCTTAAGGGGTGCGCCTTGCCCATTGGTCTTGCTTGGACTGGCGGGGGCTGGCGGGGGATGATCGGCAAGATCTGCCGGGAAAAGACTTCCCCTCAAAGGGTATTGGGGCAAGTTTTTTACCCCTTCAATTGCCACAAAATTCATTTAACCAATTGAAATTAAATGAATTTTCAAACTGGCACGGTATGTGCATTTTTAAAGGAAAATGTATTGCGCCAATGAAGTGCAAACAAAAAACGGAACTACGATCGGGAATAAAATTATGGAAACTACATCATATATAGCGCTGTCGCGCCAATCTGCTCTTCGTAATGAAATGAGCGCCATTGCCAACAATATGGCAAATATGAACACCACCGGGTACAAGGGCGAACGTATGCTGTTTGTCGATCAGCTGATGCGCTCGCGCTCGGATGCGTCCATCGCCGATCAGAAGCTTTCCTATGTCCGCGATATTGCAAGCTTCCGCAACACCATGGATGGCCCCATGACCCAGACCTCCAATCCGCTGGATCTTGCCATTCGCGAAGACGGCTACTTCGCCGTGCAGACCGCAGGTGGCGAACGCTACACCAGAAACGGTAGCCTAACCATGGATGCGGGCGGACAATTGGTAACCCAGCAAGGTGACCCGGTATTAACCGATGCCGACACGCCGGTTTTCTTTGCCCCGGAAGATACACAAATATCAATTTCTACTGACGGTACAATTTCCACCGAAAACGGCGAATTGGGAAAACTTAAAATTGTCAGTTTCACCAACCAGCAAGACATGTTCCGTGCCGAAGGCGGGTATTTCGCCACCAATGAAGAGCCAACCATAGTGGCAAGCCCAAGGGTGGCCCAGGGCATGGTTGAAGGTTCTAACGTAGAGCCAATAATTGAAATGGCCCGGATGATGGAAGTTTCAAGGCAATACATGTCGGCACAAAAAATGATCGACAACGAAGATGACCGCATCCGCCGCATGGTGCGCGAACTTCCAAGCCTGACAGGCGGGCAATAGCAAATAAAACAACAAGGTAAGTTTAGCAGGAATATTTAAAAAAAATAATCGCCGCAAACGGCAACTGACGGAACGAATAAAGAAAGGACCAAAAAAATGAGATCGCTTAGCATTGCTGCAACGGGCATGCTTGCCCAACAAAGAAACGTCGAGGTTGTTTCCAACAACTTGGCCAACATGAACACAACCGGTTACATGCGTAGGCGTACCGAATTTCATGATCTAATGTATCAAAGTCTGCGCCGGGTTGGCTCAACCTCATCTGATGCCGGAACGATAATTCCATCCGGCGTGCAACTGGGTCTTGGTGTCAAATTGGCTGCGGTTTATCGCATTCATGAACAGGGCAATCTTAGCCCCACCGACAATACCTTTGACATGGCCATACAGGGCAACGGCTACTTTCAGGTTCAAATGCCAGATGGCACAACCGGCTACACCCGCGATGGAACCTTTCAGTTAAATGCCGAAGGGCAAATTGTTACCCATGATGGATATTCCGTCTTACCGGCCATAACGGTTCCGGATAATGCGGTTGATGTTGTTATCAACACATCTGGCGAGGTTCAGGTAAAGCTTGATGGTCAGGTTGATTATCAAAATGTCGGACAGTTGCAAATTGCCAACTTCGCCAACGATACCGGATTGGATTCGGTCGGTTCTAACCTTTATCTGGAAACCGCATCATCGGGTGGAGCAACAACCGCAACGCCCGGAAGCGCCGGTTATGGAACAATTTTGCAAGGGTTCCTTGAAACATCCAACGTTAATGCGGTGGAAGAAATTTCAAACCTGATTTCGGCGCAACGCGCATATGAAATGAACTCCAAGGTTATTACCACCTCGGACGAAATGATGCGCACCGTTTCGAACCTTAGGTAAGCCATGGCAATAGCAATTATGGACAATAAACAAATGAAAGGAAAAGTTATGAAAAAATATATATTCATATTTCTTGCCGCCTTTGTTTTTGCGCCAATGAGCGCCATTGCCGGCGAATCAATGGATGAAATGCCAACAACATTAAACAGCTTTGTAACGGTAAGCAGTGATGTTGTTGTGCTGGGAGACATCTTTTCAAACGCCGGAGAAAAATCTGGTCAAGCCGTAGCCTACGCACCAAACGCCGGACAAAAAGCGGTGTTTGATGCACCCTGGTTAGGCCGGGTCGCCAAGGCATTTAACCTTGGCTGGGCGCCTGTTTCCGGGCTTGAGCGTGTGGTGGTTGAAAGAAATTCCGAAGTAATTGAATCGGACGTAATAAAATCGGTTTTAATTGACCGCCTTATTGCCGAAGGAATTGACCCATCATCGGAAATTACCCTTGCCAATGATTCAATGCGTCTGTACGCGCCAGCCGGTAGCGACAACGATATAAAAATTAATGACTTATCTTATGATCGCTTTGGCGGCAGCTTCGTCGCAAAAATGTCATGGCAGGGTGAAAATGGCTCGCAGATCGTTCGTGTACGTGGTCGGGTTGACCAAGTAACCGAAGTTCCGGTTATGGCAAGGCGTATTATGCGCGGTGATATAATTTCCAAACGCGATATTCGCTGGGTAAAAGTTCGCTCAAACCGCTTGCAACGCGACATGATTGTCGATCATTCAGATCTTATCGGGATGACCGCCAGACGCACCATTGCGGCTGATCAGCCCATCAGAACATCCGAGGTTCGCCGCCCGCTTATGGTGACAAAAGGTTCAAGCGTAACGATTGAGCTAACCACGCCTTTGATGCAATTAAGCACCAAAGGCCGAGCCCTTGAAGGGGGAAGCCGTGGCGACATAATTCGCATTTCAAATTTGCAAACAAGCACCGTTATTGAGGCCGAGATAACGGGGCCCGGTATTGCCCGGGTCAGTTCTTCGGTCAACCTGGCCATGAAATAACATGAGAGATTCAAGGAGAACGGCCATGAATACAAAAACAAACAAAAGTGTGCTAGCGGTACTTGCTGTAAGTTTCAGCGCATTGGCACTGTCTGCTTGCCAGACCACATCGCGCATCGCTGAAATTGGTGATGGGCCAGAGCTAAGCCAGATAACCAACCCGCAAGTAATGCCAAAATACCGCCCGGTATCAATGCCGATGCCGCAAGGTCAGGCACCAAACGAGAACCCCAATTCACTTTGGCGCCCCGGGGCAAAAGCATTTTTCAAAGACCACCGGGCCAAGGATGTGGGCGATACATTGGTTGTCAATCTTGCGTTAAACGATAGTGCGTCTTTAGCTAATTCAACCGCACGCAAACGCAACGACAGCGAAGACACCGATGTGACCAAGCTTATGGGTTTTGAAACCAAGCTTACAAAAAATAACTTACCCGTAGGGTTTGATCCGACCAGCGTTATTAGCTTTGGCAATAACCACAATACATCGGGTGATGGCTCTATCGGGCGAAGCGAACAAATTAGCCTTACTTTTGCAGCCGTTGTAACGCAGGTTCTGCCCAACGGATCGTTGGTGATTTTGGGCCGACAAGAAGTGATGGTTAATTCAGAATTACGTGAGTTGATGGTAACGGGCGTCGTTCGCCCGGGCGATATTGAATCGGACAACACCGTCACCCACGAACGTATTGCCGAGATGCGCGTGGCCTACGGCGGCCGCGGTACGCTCAGCAATCTCCAGCAACCTCGCTGGGGAACTCAGATCTGGGATATCTTGTTCCCGTTCTGAGCCTTCGATCGTTCCCGTTCGGAATTGGTTGACCTAATGTCATCCTTTTCCACAAAACTTAAGGCCGGAGTTTTTTACTCCGGCCTTCTTTTGTTTTAAAGAGCGCGTCATAAGACGCGACGCACGCTTGTTCTTTATTCAGCGGCCAAATGGCCGCCGCCGCTTATGCGGCGCTCTTAACAATCAATCATCCCTATGGGTTTTTTCCATCCGTTCGTGGCGTTCCTGCGCATCTATTGAAAGGGTTGCAATCGGGCGGGCTTCCAGCCTGCGCACAGAAATTGGCTCATGGGTATCTTCGCAATAACCGTACGAGCCATCTTCAATGCGTTCTAACGCTTCGTCGATTTTGCTAATCAATTTGCGGGCCCGGTCACGGGTTCTTAGTTCCAGCGCGTGCTCGGTTTCAAGCGAAGCACGATCAGCGATGTCGGGTTCCAGCATGGAACTTTCCTGCAGGTGCTGAATTGTTTCACTTGATTCATTTAAAAGCTCGGCCTTCCATTCGATCAAACGCTGACGGAAATATTCCTTCATCGTTGGATTCATGAATTCTTCCTTATCGGAAGGTGCGTAATCTGGTGGAAGTGTAACGTTCATTTGTAATATGTCCCTTAAACGGGCATTTGGCCTAAAATTTAAGACCTGCCCCCCACTTCGTTAATTGCGGGGGGATTTATATGGAAGCCACGCCATCAAGGCAAGGGTGCTGTGGGCGGGTTTTGGCTTTTGCTGGTGGAAAAAGCGGGAAAAGATCTGTAACTACTTGGTATATTTGGCAATTTCTACTTCTGCGCGAAGTTCTATTTCATCCAGTATATCGTTCAGTCGCCTATCGCTGACCTTTTTTCGCCCTGAGCGTATTTTGTGGGCTATTTCAACCAGACTTTCCTTAGGGATTGCGCCTGCCAGCAGGTTGTTTTGCAATTCCATCAACCTATCAAGAACATCATTTCCATAGGCGCTTGCCTGCCTGCGGGCGCGCTCTTCGCCGCCATCGCCCGCTTCTTGCATGGCCAGTATGGCATCAACCCCTTCAACCTGGGCCTTTTCAACCACGGACGATTCGCTTGGGCCCTCGGCACCGGAAACGCCCGATGCGGCCTTCAGTTGATCGGCAAACGACGAGCCGCCGGCACCACCAACACCCTTTTTGCCTTTGGGTTTGCTGGGCCCGCTTGTTCCTCTGGGTCCTGTAATTTTGATAGACACTTGGGCTTATCAGCTCCCGAAAAAATTAGTTCTTTTATTGGGTAGCCGGGTTTTGACCCCAATCCCCCAAACCGCAATCCATGTGAATATTTATATCATATATCACAAGCCCTTAACTAATGAATACCTACCTGGCATCTGCCCGACATTCAATAATTTGCAACGCGCACACCACCAAAGCCGGCCACAGCAACTAACAGCAATAATGAAGTTGCATTTTACAAATATTGGGTATAGTTTATAATACTTGTTGCGAATAATTCGCAATTGCAACTAATTCTAAAATACATAAAGCGTTATAATTTTTAGCGGGAATCAGGATAAATGTCAGTAAAATCAAATAATTATAAATATTCTCTGGCGGCAATTGCCCTGTCTTTATTTATGGCGAGCCCTAGCTATGGTGACAGCCCGGATGGCCCGGTTAATCTTTATTCCTATCGCCAGTCGTTTTTGATGGCCCCCCTGCTTGAAGCCTTTACCAAGGAAACCGGGATAAAGGTAAACGCGGTTTATGCCAAAAACGGGATCTTGCAGCGCCTAAAGGCCGAAGGAATAAATAGTCCGGCCGATGCGGTTTTGGCCGCCGATGTCACCAGAATTGATGAAATTGCCCAAGCCGGGTTGCTGGCCCCAGTTTCATCAAGCGTGCTTGAGCAAAACATTGGGCCCAGCTATCGCCACCCTGAAAACCTGTGGTTTGGGTTAACATATCGGGCGCGGGTTATTTTCGCCCACAAAGAACGCATCAAGCCCGGCGAAATAAAAACCTATGAAGACCTTGCCGATCCGCGTTTCAAAGGGCGCATCTGCATACGTTCGGGTAAGCACGAATACAACATTACCTTGCTGGCTTCGATGATAAATGCTTATGGCGTGGAAAAAGCAGAAAATTGGCTAAAGGGCCTAAAGGCAAACCTTGCGCGCCGCCCCCAAGGCAATGACCGCGCACAGGTAAACGCAATTTATGAAGGCGAATGTGATATTGCGGTTGGTAACAGTTATTATTTCGGCAAAATGCTAACCAACGAAGAAAAACCCGAAGAGAAAAAATGGGCCGAAGCGGTTAATATAATTTTTCCCAACCAACCCGATGGAACGGATGCTAAAAATTCGCCCCTTTCCCGTGGCGCGCATGTAAATATTTCTGCCGCAGCCATGACCAAAAGCGCAAAACACCAAAAAGAGGCAATCCGTCTGTTGGAATTTCTTGCTTCCGACAAGGCACAGCAAATATATGCCGCAGAAAATTTTGAATATCCTTTAAAAAAAGATGTTGTCACCCATCCAATGGTTGCTTCGTGGGGTGAATTCAAGCCCGACGCCCAAAACCTAAGCGAAATAGCCGCGCTGCATATTGAGGCAACAAGAATGATGGATAGGGTCGGTTTTGATAACTAACCTTAGCCAGCAATTAATTTTATTAATCGCACAGCATAATAACGGAATAACAAATTGACGGGTCAATCCATAACCAGCAATTATATCGGCCCGTCAATTTTGCGCCTACTGGGTGCAAAAATTGATGGTTGGACAATTTCGGTTTTGCTTATCGCGATTGTGATTTGTGTTCCCATTGTAACCGTAATCGGGCTTGCCATCGCCCCGAATGAGGATATCTGGCGCCACCTTCTTGATACCGTATTGGGACGTTATGTCAGAACAACGCTTATACTTATGATTGGCGTTGGTTTTGGAACCTTTGTTATCGGCACCGCAACCGCATGGATTGTCACCATGTGCGATTTTCCCGGAAAAAAGTTTTTTGAATGGGGCCTTCTATTACCAATGGCGGTTCCGGCCTATGTAATCGCCTATGTTTATACCGACATTTTACAATATTCCGGGCCAGTGCAGGCACTGTTGCGTGATGTATTTGGCTGGGAAACAAAATCGCAATATTGGTTCCCGGAAATAAGATCCATCGGCGGTGCCATAACCATGATGACCATGGTTTTGTATCCGTATGTTTATCTGCTGGCCCGTTCGGCATTTCTTGAGCAATCGGTTTGCGTGCTTGAGGCATCAAGAACCCTGGGGCGCGGTCCGTGGCGCGGGTTTTTCCGCGTTGCCCTACCGATGGCGCGCCCGGCAATTGCCGTTGGGGTAAGTTTAGTGATGATGGAAACCCTAAATGATTTTGGCACCGTTGATTTTTTTGCCGTGGCGACCTTTACCGCTGGCATATTTGATGTCTGGTTAAATATGAATTCACCATCGGGTGCTTCACAATTGGCGAGCGTATTGTTGCTATTTGTCGGCGTTTTAGTAACCCTTGAACGCATGGGCAGACGGGGGCGCAAATTCCACAATACCTCTTC
>Ga0224501_10000786_pt1 | contig 24594 bp, 27 predicted proteins | sample SF_Oct11_sed_USG_4_FD_169105 | JGI IMG/M metagenome (GOLD analysis project Ga0224501, IMG submission 169105) | Sediment microbial communities from San Francisco Bay, California, United States - SF_Oct11_sed_USGS_8_1 | ecosystem: Environmental > Aquatic > Marine > Sediment | place: USA... | reverse complement strand
CGGCGCTTGCGACCGCCAGCGAACTTTCGCCCGCAGGTCGCACAGATGATCAGCCCGCTGAGGAGGTAACCTCGACCAGGGTTCGCGGCGTGGCGCTTCTTGTACTCCGCGGCCGTGATCGCCAGACGGGCCTGGACGCGCTCCCACAACTCCTGCTCGACGATCGGTTCGACGAAGCTCTCGACCTCAAGCTGCCCGGTCTTGTTCTTCCTGAGCGCCTTCTTGCCGGACCGCGGCAGCTTCGGCCCCGTCCGGCTATAGGTATTCCACAGCCGCTTGCCGATGTAGATCGGGTTCTCCAGCATCCGTTTGATGGAGGCCGCGGTCCAAGTGCCCGAGTTCAGAACCCCGTCGAACACGCGGCCCGCATCCCTGGTCGGGATGCCCTCCTCATTCAACCGGCGCGCAATCCCGCTCTTGGTCTCGCCAGCATCGAAGCGGTCGAAGATGCGCCGAACGATGGGAGCAGTGGCTGGATCCTGTACGAACCGCACCCCCACACGCTTCTGCCGCCCATCCTGATCGACCTCCGTGTCCGAGAACTCGGGCTCGCGCTTCAGCCCATAAGCCGGCCTGCCACCGCTGGAATATTTCTTCTCGGTCTGCCCACGCAGTCCTCGCTTCGACCGTTCGCCCAACCGCTTCGTTTCGGCCTGCGATTGGGCCAGATTGACGGCGGCCTGGATCTGGCCGGCCATCGAGTCGAGATCGACCAGGCCGGTCTTGGTGTCGGCGACCTGCACGCCGACTTCGCGCAGACCAGCCAGTTCCTGAAAGCCGCCAAGGAAGTCCCGCGAGAACCGGCTGATTTCCTCCACCAGCACGACCTGGAAGCCCCCTTCCCTTGCCCGCGCCAGCAGGCTCTGGTAGCCGAGCCTCCCCGCACTCGCGCCGGCCCGCACGGCGGCATCTCGCTCGATCAGCACCACCTCCCATCCGAGCTTCGCGGCGTACTCGCGGCATTCCCTCTCCTGGTCATCAACCGAGCTGGGGGACTGCATCTCGGAGGAGAAGCGCACGTAGATGGCGCAGCGGAGCTTCTGCACGTCGGTCATGCCTGTAGCCTTTACCGTCCCCGCGTGGAGCGTCAACGTGTGAACAAACGGCCTAGACCCTATCGGATGCCCGTTTGGCTTTTGATTTCAAGGAGATAGAAGTGGCCCTCCAAGAGCCGCACGCGCAACGCTCACGCCAGGTTGAACTAGGCGGGCTCGGGCGGCTACTTGTCGCCGTAGGAGATCGCCCGATAGCCCCGGAGCGATGCCCAGGAAGTTGCCGCTGTCCCTCTAGCAGCACTGAAGCGGCCCCTCGGGCTGGCGCTTCGGCTCGTCGAACTCGGCTTCACGCGCGGCCTGCGCCGCGCCCGCTCAACACCCGCGCCAGCCTTGGTCACCCGACCTCGTACAGCGCGGTTCCGGGGCACAATACTGTGCCCATCGCATCCTCGACGGCGTCCTCCTCGATGACGTCCGGCCCGAACTGGTGGTCAGCGCCCCACAGGACGAGGGCACGCTATTTCTGACCAGCCTGGGCGAGCGCATCAGCGACGACCACCTCAGCGTCCTGGTGGGCGGCTACGTCCGCGCCGCCTTCCCCGACCGCAAAGGCTCCTGCCACCTCTTCCGCCACTCGATGGCCACCCTGATGCTGCAAAACGGCGCCGACATCCGCTACGTCCAGCAGATGCTCGGCCACGCCGACATCAAGACCACGCAGATCTACACCCAGGTGGCCATCAGGGAGCTGCGGGAAGTGCATGCCCGGACCCACCCCAGTGCCAAGAAGCGGCCCCCTGACGGCGCGTAGAAACGGCCTCTCGGCCAGCCAGGTGCCCGCCCCAGGCTGCGTGGTACCCTGCGCTCGATGCGGTCGCCGACCTACATCTACAGCGCCCAGGAGTTCGATGCCCTGATTCAATGGGGTGTGACGCGAGAGTCGAAGTTCCTGGAGTTCAAGAAGGCGGTCAAGGACCTGGAGGCGCTGACCGAGCAGGCGACGGACAAGAAGGCAAACACCAAGGTCCAGAAAGAGGTCTGCCGAGACATCGCGCAGTTCGCCAACACCGACGGGGGCTGCCTTCTGTACGGTGTCGTCGAAGAGGAAGTCCCCGGCAGCGACCTAACCACTGCATCAAAGGTCAGTCCGGTCGCGGAGGTCGACACATCGAGGCAGTGGATTCTCGATGCCGTAAAAAACTTCCTCGTGCCATCGACCCTGAGCCTGGAGATTGCCGAGATCAGGCTTTCCGAGGGCATCGTGCTTGCGGTCAACATCCAGCCCAGCGCCGACCTAGTTGCCGTGTGGGACCGAGCGCAGCACACCATCCAGTACCTGTACCGAACTAGCCACGGCAAGGCGTACATGAACCCAGATGAGGCCGAGCGACACCAGATGAACACTTCCCGGTCCAGACGCCTGGCCTTCATGGCGGCCATAGGCGAGAGCAACGGCGGAAGGGCGAACGTCGCGGGCGGTGTCCTGCAACGTACCTTTGCCGGTGGTCGATGGCATGAGGAACGGATGCGTGTCGAACGACTGGTCCATTGGGGCACTGCACGAGACCAAACGTTTGAGTTGAGAGTGTCCGTCGGCGGTGGCGGCGGCGGAATCCCGACAGTCTCTGTCCCCTATGGCATGGTCCAAGAGGTCTGGCTTGCGGACCACGAGCTGAATCTGGTGCTTGCGGCCCGACTGGTGTTGGAAGATGGCACGTTGACGCTAGACCCTTTCGCAACGCGTTGACTGCCCCCCGTGCCCCCCTGACGACTGAGCTGCCGCCACACGCCTATGCACCCGGACACCAAAGAGATCGCCCCTCATATGCGTGAGTTTGGGCTGCATGTTCTCGGCCGCGCAATCCATGATGCGACTTTTTCGGAGATGGGCGCTCGGTACGCCCATGCTCTATCTGTCGTGCAGGCCGCGCATGGTGCCGAAATCGTTCTCAAGGCGCGAATCGCGGAAGAACATCCCCTGCTTGTCTTCGAGCGGCTGCCCAAGCAACAGACCACGGCCGGCCTGCTGATCGCTGCCGAGCTGTTTCTACATGGCCGCAGCTACGACTACTTTGAGCTGCCGCAGCGCCTCTGGGCCACCACCGGCCACCGACTGCCGAATCCGGACCAGTACGAGGCTTTCGGCCGGCGTCGCAATCAAATCATCCACTTCGCCGTCCCGAACGTCGACTTGGCTGCCGAAACGATACGCTTCTGTATGCAGGTCATCGAGCCCGCGTTATGCGACTTCGGGTGGGATGAATCGTGCATGGAGCACGCGGACGAGTGGGACGAAGTGACCGTCAGCGAAGGTTACTTCTCTGAGCAAGTGCAGCGCCTCAACCTGACTCTGGATCCACGGGTTCAGGCTCGGCTGGACAAGCTGACTCGGTACCCCCAAGCCTGACGAGGACGACTGGCCAGACCGCTCCGAAGCCCGTGCTCCCGCTTCTCGGGAACGGATTGGTCGAAGGCCCTCCCCTATGGGCATGATTTCCCCATGGCTCAGACACCGAGGGCCCGCACCGGCCAGGTTGCGGATATTTCGATTACGGGTCATGCTGTTCGCATGTCCTCAACCGCCCCAACCGTCCCCTCGAAGAAGGCCACCGAGCAGGCCCACGCGGCCCTGGAGGCCCTGCGCGCCCTGCCCAGCAGGAGGGGTGCCCGCGACATCCGCGTCGCCACCAAACAGGGCAAGCCGGTCGAGGTCACCGTGCCCCGCGAAGCCTTCGACCTCTTCATGGAAATCCTGGGCCAGCTCGCCAGCGGCCACGCCGTCACCATCGTCCCGGTCCATGGCGAGCTGACGACCCAGCAGGCGGCCGAGCTGCTCAACATCTCGCGCCCCTACCTCATCAGGCTGCTCGACGACGGCAAGATTCCCTACAGCAAGGTCGGCACCCACCGCCGGCTGCGGGTGGCTGACGTCGCCGCCTACAAGGCCCAGCGCGACGCCGAGCACGCCGAGGCCCAGCGAGAGCTGACCAGGGAAGCCCAGAAGCTCAAACTCGGCTACTAACCGCCGATGGCCTTCGCCGTCATCTACGATGCGTGCGTGCTGCACCCGGCACCGCTGCGCGACCTGTTGATCCGGGTGGACATGGCCGGCTTGGTATAGACTTGGCCTTCTGGGTCGGCGCCCAGGGGAGTGGGAATCTGCGGATTTGCGAACGGCATGGACTCAACAGCTCAAGGCATCAGCGAGGTCACTCGCCGAAATATTCTCGATACGATGCGCTTACAGGACGTCTGTTGGACTGGAAGGCTGGATGATGTCGGGTTTCTCAGCCGAATCTACGACCTGAAAGACATGTCAAGTTACGACGGCCGGTTCGCGAACGCTGCCGGCGACATCTGGCAGCATCGCATCAACAACCTCGATTGGGAGCCGGACTGGGTGTTTGACGATCCCCGATTCGGACTCCTGCGAGGCCCCGATGACCAGTTCCTTCGGTTCCTTGCGGAAACCGTCCACCCCATCGTCAGGCCAGACGCTCAGGAGGTTCAGCGACTCGTCGCGACCTTCAACGAGCTACTCCGCGTTGACGGGTGGGAACTTCATCCCGCGACAAGCATATCAGGGCGCCCCGTGTACTCGGCCCGGCGGCTCGTGCTCGGGGGTCACGCGACCAGGGCCGCGAAGGCAGTAGCCGATGTTCTCGATGCCGACTACGTCACGCAGCAGATAACGCGCATGGAGACCGCCATCGAGTTCGACCCAGAGCTTGCCATTGGCACCGCCAAGGAACTGGCCGAGACCATCTGCAAATCAATCCTCGACGAGCGTGGCGCTTCCGTAAACAAGGGCTGGGACTTGCCGCAGCTCGTGAAGGCTACGGCCAAGGAACTGAATCTCGCACCAGACCAAGTTCCCGACGCGGCAAAGGGAGCGGAGACGATCCGAATCCTTCTGAGCAGCCTGGCCTCGGTCGCGTCGAAAATGGCTGAGCTGAGAAATCTCTACGGCACGGGCCACGGAAAGACGGCGGCCACGAAGGGCTTGCAGTCGCGACACGCGAAGCTCGCCGTTGGCGCCGCCTCAACGCTCGCGGTCTTTCTCATCGAAACGCACGAGGTTCGGAAGGCGGAGCCAGACGACGGCTCGAAGTAGACGTGCTGCTGCACGAAAACGGCCTCGTGCAGGCCGTGGCCAAGCTCAAGCTGCTGATGAAGCCGTAGGTCTTCGCGCACCCGCGAAAGCAGCGGCACCCCGACGGCCACCATCTCGGACGGCACGCCGCAGAGGGCAGCCTACGAGCCCCTGAGAGGCCCCACAGCCGCCGGCCAGCTACCGGGGCAAGCGGCACCCTCCCCCGCTGGAAAAAACGGCCCAAAACCGCGTCTAGGGGCTTTTCGGAGATTTCACCCAGGGGCACCATGGGCAAGTGCCCGCAAGCCCTGGAAATGCGTCAGGAAATCTCGACCAAGTCGTCGAAAACCGCATCGGGCACAGGACTTGGGGCAATGTGCCGTATCCGGTTGAGTACGAGTATGATGCGAACGGGCGTCGTACTGGTATGTGGACCTTCAGGAGCGGGGATTTCAGCGGTACGGCATGGCCTGGCGGGGTCGGGGACAAGACGACTTGGGTGTACGAGGATGCTACGGGGCTGCTCTTGCAGAAGCTGGACGCGCAGAACCAGGGCCCAATCTACACCTACGGTCCCGGCGGAAGGCTGACGACGCGGACTTGGGCGCGGGGTGGGACTACTCCGCTGGTCACGACGTATGGGTACGATGGCGCTACGGGCGAGCTGCTGAGTGTGAACTACAGCGATCCTGGGACGCCGGATATTGCGTATACGTATGACCGGCTTGGGCGGCAGAAGACGGTCACCGATGCCGTGGGGATGCGGACGTTTAGCTATGACCCGGATACGTTGCAGCTCGTGAGCGAGGACATCAACGGGACGAACGCCTTCGACGGCGTCTACGATGTGAAGCTGATTCGGAAGTACGAGCCTGGCGGCAGCGCGGTTGCTGGGCGGAGCACCGGGTTCCAGATTGGCGAGACACCCAGCTACGACGTGACCTATGGGTATGATGGCGTCGGCCGGTTCGATGGAATCTCCTGGAACGCTGGCGGCGCAGTTGATGCCGCGACGTACTCCTATGTCCCGAGTAGCAATCTGCTGGCCGGGATGACGACGACGAGCGGGCAGGCCACGAGCTACGGCTATGAGCCGCTGCGCGACTTGAAGACCCAAGTGCAGAACAGCTTTGGTGGCAGTGTCGTCAGTCAGTACGACTACCGCTATGACGAGCTGGGGCGGCGGACGGATGTCGTCACGTCGGGAAGCGCCTTCGGCGGTACTGGAAATGAAGAGCTGAGCCTGTGGGGATACAACGACAGGAATGAGCTCACGACCAGCAACCGCCATGCTGGAACGAATCCTGATGTCCCTGGGGCGGAGGCCGCGCCCGAGAAGCGGTGGTACAACTACGACCCCATCGGCAACCGTGTAACAGCCTCAGCCCAGGACGGCAGCACTGAGGTCGCCTACACCCCGGACTCGCTGAACCAGTACGACCTCATCTCCGACCGCCTGGACCCCCCGCAGCATGACCTTGACGGCAACATGGAGCAGGACGGCACCGGGAAGATCCTGACGTACAACGGCGAGAATCGGCTGGTAGGCTTCTCAGACGGGACGACAACCGTCAGCTACGTCTACGACTACATTGGTAGGCGAGTCATGAAGACCGTCGGGGCTGAGACGCGGACGTTTGTTTATGACGGCTGGAACATGGTCCGTGAGGATGTGGATGCCGATGGTGCTGGGCCTGGGGCTCCGGTGTCGAAGCATCAGGTGTGGGGTCTGGATCTCAGCCAGTCTATGCAAGGGGCTGGGGGTATCGGTGGGCTTGTTGCTGTCGTGGATTCGAGTTCTGGAGATGCGAACCTGTTTGCGTTCGATGGGAATGGGAATGTCAGCGAGGTCGTTGTTGGGGGCGTCGTTGATGCCCACTACGAATATGATGCCTTCGGGAATGTGGTTCCTGGTACGGGCGGCGGCGCCAACCCCTGGCAGTTCTCCACCAAGTACGTCGATGGGGAGAGTGGGTATAGCTACTACGGGTATCGGTATTATGACGGCTTGATGGGGAGGTGGACGAGGCGAGATCCGATTGGTGAAGTAATTGAGTCTTCCACTACCGACGGCGAACCCTGGCAGGTCGTCAATCCCTTGTACCTGTTCGTGGACAACGAGCCAACGAGTGAGCTTGACATACTAGGACTCGTTCGTGTCGGCATTGCCTTCCTAAATGGAGACAACGACGCCCAGAATCAGCACTTCCTTGCCGTTGTTCGAGCGAGCAGTGATCCGAATCGTTGGCGAGGGGTAGCGACGGGCCAGGAAATGCTCGATTTTATGAGGGGAGTGTGTACGACGGGATGCGGCATCAGCCTCCTGACTTACGCTGGGCACGGTTGGCGCTATCAGGCGGGTGAGCCGGACCAAGGCGGGCCAGGATTGCCGGGCGCGCCCGTGCCAGGGTCCCCAGACCGAAACGGGTTCTATTCAGACATTGGAGCCTTCGAGTACCTGCCAGGACCCCACGGTGGCGTAGCTCGACGAAGCGTAGTCAGTCCACACGCGGCGACCATGAGTGACCTCCGGGGTGCCATCGCAGCCGGGGAAATCAGGTTCCAGCGGACCTGCACGATTCAGATTCACTCCTGTCGGGTTGACCAGTCCTTTTCTCAAGAACTCCGGCAGGCGACGGGCTGCCGTGTCATTGCTCCGTCGGGAGGATGTGCGGGCACAGTCGCCCAGTGGATTAGCGGGGCGGGCTCGCTTGATGAGCGAGAGACATCGAACAACACGGGCTTCTATGAAGTCGCACCTGATGGAACAGTTCGTCGCCGTGGATCTCAATACACACCGGCCGAGTGAGCGGTCGCAAATCGGAGCTTTCATGAGAATGCCCTGGGCTCCCGTGCATGGGAGCATGACTCTCTCGACGCTCATTTGGCTCGGGGTGGTGCTTGGATGCGGCGGCGAGCCTAGCCGTGACGAAGCAAAGGCAGAAGCATCAAACTCTGCCTCGCCCAAGTCCAAGAAGGAACAGCCTTCAGACCAGGAGCGCGCCCCCGAGGTACCCTCGAAGGAGGCTGCCTCGGACGAATGTCCGAAGATCGAATGTCCGAAGATCGAATGTCCACGCTCTGAACCCGAAAAAGGGAAAGACCATTCGGAGGTGCACTATGGAGATGACACGACGAACTTCCCGACACACGGAAACACGCTCGCCGATGCGTTGACTCGCATCGGAATAACCCCCAAGAAGATCGAATACCTTCGGTTCGTCGGCGACGAACACTCCCAAACCATGGGCCGGACGCATTATGTGCGGGATGTGAGCTGGATCTGGGATCACATGTTCAGGACAGCGGAGCCCTACAAGTACTGGGTCGCCTCTGGAAACAGGGTCGTGGAAATCTACGTCAAGGGCCGTCCAAACGAACCTGCGGCGACGCTGCGAGTCAATGAAACTGATCGTACCGAGATAGACGGCATTCCGGGTTCTTACATCGCCAATGGATTTGAGCAGCTAGTCATGCACGGGCTACGTCGTGGAGGGCAAGCGAAGTCGAGCGATGCCAACTCAATGCCGAAGAAAGAGTGAATGAACGCTCATCACGTTGAAGCACTCCAGATCTTCCTCGATGACAACCCACACACCCCACCCCAATCCCCCCTCTCGCCCCGCCCATGCTCACCCGGCCGATGATGATGACCACCAAGCAGCTCGGGGTCTTCGGCTTGCACGTCGCCGGCGCCGAAGGGGATCACCGTTGATGCGGAGGCCATCGTGATTGGCAGCTTGAGGCAGGGCGATCTACCGAACGGACGGATCCGTCCACTCGGAGATGGTGCTGGAGAGCAGCGGTTTTGGGTGGCCCAGGAAGCGGCCTGTGCGGCCTTGCCGGGGGCTTTCTGATGCTGGGGATGCCCAAGACCACGTTGGACTTGAGCGCCGGCAGAGAGACGGCTGGAGAGGTTGCAGCGGGGCAGGAAGGTGATGGGCAAGCCGGTGGAAATCCTGCCACAGGGTCCGTCGCGGTCACACCGGGGGTGGCCATGACCTCGGCGATGAAGCCCTGCGCTGGAACCGGGGTCACAGATGGCGCGGTGGAGGTCATGATCGGCGGCTGGCGGCACCGCTGTGGCCGATTGGCCGTAGCGGGAGGCGGGGTCTACCGAACGGGCAAACTTGCCCGCTCGGAGGCTGGCGCTGAAAAGGGGTGGTGGCGGAAGGCCAGGAGGCGGCCTGTGGGACGCGGCCGGGGCTTTTCGATGCCGGGGTCAGCTTGGACTTGAAGGGCGGAAGAGGGGCGGACCATGCGGCGGCCACCGACACCCCTAGGGGTGTCACGCAAGGCGGCGGGCGAGTGGTACCCTCCAAGCACAGCAACGAGCTGGAGGCGGGGCAAACATGAAGGCAGCGCACCTTCGGATTCACAACTTCCGGAGCATCCTTGACGCGGACATCGAGGTTCGCCCGTATGGTCTTCTGGTAGGGCCAAATGGGGCTGGCAAGAGCAACGTACTGGCCGCCATACGGGCGTTCTACGACGACATCAAGTTTGCCAAGGGTCGCGACTTCCCCCGGATGGAAACCGAAGATGAAGAGTCGTGGGTCGAGATTGAGTACCAGCTCGATGACGGCGAAGCTGAGACGCTCAAGGAGGAATACCTGGATCCAACCAGGAACTCCTTCAGGGTACGGCGCTACTTCCAGACGACCGAGAAGGACTCTGATGGCAAGTCTCGTGCCGGAGGTGTCTTCGGCTACGTAAAGAAAGACTTGAGCGGCAGCAGGTTCTACGGAGCGAAGAATATTCAACAGGCGAAGCTGGGACAGGCAGTCTACATTCCCGCGGTCACCAAGCTGGATGACCATACAAAGCTCTCTGGCCCTTCCTCACTGCGAGAGCTGCTCAACTACGTGCTCCGGTCCCGACTGGAGGAGAGTGAGCACTTCGAGGGTCTCACTTCGGCATTTCTGGCCTTTCGCGAAACCCTGAAGGGTGACGAGGAAGGGCCGCTCAGATCACTCGAAATGGCGATCACCAAGGAAATCGCGGAGTGGGGCCATCGGTTTGCCCTCGATGTGAGGTCCCTGACTGTAGACGAGTTGCTCAAGGGCCTCGTTGCGCCGAAGGTCATCGACGGTCATCTGGAGGAAGAGCTTGAACCGGGACAGTTTGGACATGGTTTTCAGAGGCACCTTATCTTCTCGCTGGTGATGCTGGCCGCTCGCCACGCAGGCATGAGCAAGGCCAAGCCCAAGAACAGCAAGAAGGAGTTCGACCCCAATCTATTCTGGGTGCTCTACGAGGAGCCCGAGGCTTTTCTTCACCCTCCCCAGGCTGAAGTTCTGAACGTCGGCCTGCGCAACCTATCTCGCGCGTCTGGCCATCAGGTTCTGGTTACGACTCATAGCTCCCACTTCGCGAGCAAGAATCTCGCTCAGATCCCGTCGCTGGTCAGGCTCTCTCGTCATGGAAAGGCGACGAAGATCGGCCAGGTCAAAACCGAGGACCTTCCAGCGCTCTTCGACGAGAACCAAGACCTACCGAGGCGGTTCAATGACGCGGGTGTCAAGATGAACGAGGTAGACCTTATCGAGATGGAGGCGATCAAGTATAGCCTCTGGCTCAATCCACAGCGGGCATCAGCCTTGTTCGCACAACATGTCCTCTTGGTCGAGGGACCGACCGAGCGAGCGCTAGTCGGGTACCTGGTGGACGAGGGACGCCTCCGGCCACCGTCGGGCGGACTCGCTGTCATCGACACCCTCGGTAAGTTCAACATGCCTCGCTTCATGAACCTCTTGGGGGCGCTGCATATTCCACACGCGGTCCTGTACGACCAAGATGAGCGGAAGCAGGGAGAAAGCGCGACCAAATCGTCGATCGCCAATCAGTGCATCGAAGGCGCCAGAAACCCCTTCACGGCGACCGTGGAGGGGCTCACGGTGGATCTGGAAGAATCCCTCAACATCGAGAAGCCGGAAAAGATGCAGGATCGACAAAAGCCGCAGTATCTCTTGCACCTGATTGTGAAGGGCGAGGTCGATGAGACAGCGCTCGACAGCTTCATCACTATTATTCAACGGCTAGTGTTATCGACCGCCGCTGGCGCCTCCGATGCTGCGGAAGCGTAGATTACGCCCCGACCCAGCAGTCGCCTTCTCTCGCCACTCCAGAACCAGCCCGACAGAGCCCCATGCCATCGAACTCACGAGCCTTCTGCTATCGAGACGCCCACGGCAAAATCTCCGCCCGCAGTGTGAGCGACGTGAGCGAGTCCGAGGTCTACATCCAGGGGCGGTGCGAGGACTCCGGGCAGCTCCGAACTTTCCGGAAGGACCGCATTCTGGAGCACCTCCCGGCGGATGCTGCCGATGGCTTCATCACCGAACGCCTTGAAGTCCACCGCGAAGCTCACCCTTCGCCAGATGGTCGGGCAAGTCCCAAGAAAGCGCCGCCTGGCACGATGGAGGTGTGCTTCACGGGTTTCAAGGCCGCCGAGAAGTCAGAGTTGATCACGCTGGCCAAGGAGTCAGGTTTCTTCTTCGTTCGACCGAGCATCACGAAGAAGCTTCACTTTCTGTGCTGTGGCGACAACGCGGGGCCGGCGAAGGTTCGCAAAGCCAGAGCCCAAGGCGTCATCGCGCTCAGCGCCGATGAGTTCCGCACCCTGGCGGAGACGGGCGAAGTTCCAGACGGTTGATGGGGTACGGGGCCGGGCAGAGTCGATCCCGGAGGCGCGGCTCAAAGAGCCCCCAGGTACATGGAGTTCCGGGGGTCGGAGAAATCCAGCGAGGGGACGAACTCGGCTACGAGCTGAGCGACGGACTCGAACTTGATTGTGCGTAAGGTCACCCGCGATGCCTTCGCCCTACGGACCGCCGCGTCTGAAAAACCCACCGTCGTTACAATCCCGGCGAGATTTGCATTCAAGTCGTCCATGAACCCGATCATCCGGTCCACTTCGGTCACGTCGACCTGGCGCTGGAAGCACTTGCAGTCGAACACGCCCAGCACAGGGTCTCCGGCCATGGTCGAGCGGACGACCACGTCGACTTGGCGTAGGGCCTCGCTGAATCTTCCCGGCAGGTGCTGGTCGAACGAGATTTCCGCGTCCGCGTAGTTCGCGCAGAACTCCGCGTAGACCTGCTCCTCGTATTGGCGCCATGGCTGCTTCTTGGACTCCGTCATGGAAGGCCCCTTGAGGCCACTGCACTCCGGCAGCCTTGCGCGCGAAACCGAAAGGCAAAACGGCAGTCCCTGGGCTCCAGAAATGTCATCTCACCATCCTCCGCAGCCTGGCCGCCGGATCGTCGAACTTCACCACCTTCGCATCGAAGTGCTCGGGGTCGAAACCGGCGGGCGCCCACTCCACCATAGCCTCATGCTCCGGGTGCGAAGGGTCCCGCAGGGCCGCGAGCAGGTCGGGGTAGCCGTATGGCCCCCCGCAGTCCTCGGGCGGACAGGCGCGCTCTCCAGCCAGGCAGCGGGGCTTCCTGATCGCCCTACCCGTGGTGACCTGGTCCACCAGCTCGACGACGTGGGTCCAGCCGTCGCCGAAGTCGTATTCGTACACGACCTTGGAGCCCACCTCGGTGAAGATCTCCTGCATGGGCACCTCCCAGCCGGGCTCGATCTCGTCAGGGTCCATGTCGGTGGGGATGCCGATGAAGTGGCCGTCCCGAGGGTCGCCGACGATGAACTGGTGCAGGTGGCAGTCGAACCAGCCCATGGCGTCCTGGATGGCGACGTGCAGGTCCCACATGCTGGCGGCGGCCGGCAGCCTGATGCGGCGCCAGATGGGCGGCTCGACGTGCTGGAGGGTGACCTGGAAGTCGAGGGCCTTGGGCGCCGTGGTCATGAAGCCGGTGTACCTGGCCGCTGGCCCGGCGTGAAGGGGGGATGGGAAGAGGGGCCGGGCGCGACCATGGAATCGCAGGAGGCGCCACAGCGGCCGCCTGAAGCCGGTCACGGGCGCCAGATGTACGCGCTCACCGAGGACCTGCTACGCCGCGCAGGGGCAGCGCCTCGTCGACGTAGGCCCCTCGGTACGTGACCAGCTCGTCGCTCTCGGCGGTGCGTAGCAGGGCGTGGCCGCGGCCGGTCAACTGCGCGGCACCGGGGCTGCCCAGCATCAACAGGCTGTCGTCGACCACCGGCGTCCGCATCGCGATTCGAGCCGGGAACGCCTCGATCATCTCGGCAGGCAGGCCCGTGGGGCGCTGGGTAGTGGCCAGGACGTGGATGCCGGCGCGGCCGCCGTGGTGGAGCAGCAGCAGGAGGCGCTCGGCGATCTCCTCAGCGTCGAAGCTGACGTCCAAGATCTCGTCGACCAGGAGCACCAGAGAGGGCTGCGTCTGGTCGGCCCGAGCGTTGAAGCCCTGGATGGAGTCGACCTCGGCTACCTGGAGGAGCTGGTGGCGATGGAGCATCAAGTGCAGAACTCGGTCGAGCAACGCCTCGGTGGCGGCCATCGTGACGGCGACCGGGGCGAGGCAGTGGGGCCACGCCTCCAGCCAGTCGAAGGCCGAAGCCTTGGGGTCGATGGCGGCCACCTGAACGCGGTCAGCGCCGTAGTGCCGGGTGAGGCCGGCGACGACCATGTTGAGCAGCACGGACTTGCCGGAGCCCGTGGAGCCGCCGATCAGCAGGTGGTGGGCGGTGGGCTCGGACAGGTCGAGGTCCACGACTTCGCCGCTGGGTCCGAGCCCGAGCGGGACCACGAGCCCGGCTGAGGGAGCGGTCCAGCGGCTCCACAGGGCTTCGGCGTCGATGAACTCGGGGATCATGACGTCGACCTGTCCGCCCTGTGCGTCACTGACCGACCTGGTTGAGCGCCACGAGGAGGGCACAGCCGCGGCCTTTGACGGCGACGCTGATGGTCTGGAACGGCTGAAGTCGTGCAACCCGACTATCGAGATGAGGCGACTGGAAGAGGCCCTCGATCTGGTATCTCGACCCGACGGTCACCGGGTCGCCATCGGGGCCGACGGCTTTGGTGATCTCCACCTTGTCGAGAGCGACCACGAAGACGTGGTAGAGGCCGCCCAAGCTCGCCCTGATGGTGTAGACCTCGGGCTCAGCAGCCGCAGCGAAGATCTTGTGGGCGTGGATGTCGACCGGCCCATCATGCCCCATGGCCCGCTCGACCACGGGAACGTGGTGGACCGCATATTCCTCCAGCGTCCGGCGATGCCCAGGCGAGCACTGTCCTGACTGAGCCTCTTGGGTGAGGGTCTGGTCCAGCTCTCGGTGGCGGCGAGCGCGCTCAGCGACCTGGCGGTCCGCTCTGCGCCGCGCCTGGTACTCCTCCTGCTGCTCGGCGACCATGCTGTGGATGTCTGGCATTCGGGCGCGCTCGCCATCGACGGTGGCCCAGATGGGCACGTCGGCCATGGGGAACTGGTCATCTTCGATGGTCAACCCTATCAGACCATCGCCATCGCTCGCTCCCTCCGCCAGCACTCCGCTGTCCGTCCTCAGCGCGACCTGGACACCGGCTGCCGGTTCGGTCTCGCCACAAATCGTTGGCTTTCGCTGGTCGATCTCGCCGACGTGATCGGTGGTGTCCATCAGGCGGACGCCGTCTATGATGGCAGCCGGCAGGGCTAGCGACATGATGCCGCCGAGGATGACGAGATACCCCGACGTCGTCGCGCTTTTGTCCGACTCGCCCGTGTCCGTCATCTTCGTCTCGAACAGGGGCTTGTTGGCGCCGTAGTGCAGTCCGAGGCCGGTGCCGAGCAGGGCCGCACCAATGAGCCCGACGGTCGTCGAAACCGCCAATGTCGGCTTTTCCTCAGTGCGCTCGGTCTTGATCACGCGGTCGATGACACGGTGCTCGGTGCAGCGGTGGAACCGCGTGACGGTGAGCGCGAGATCGGACACGCCGTTGGCGACGCCAACCACCTCAACCTCCGCCGCGTAGGACCACTCGGGGTCGACATCCGAGGTGTAGGTCCGGAGGTGGGTGTCGTGCGTGGTCTTGTTGGTCTTCACCGTCGCGCAGCCCGAGGCCATGGCGAAGCTGATCACCCAGGCGAGCAGCGACACCGGGCGAGCGGAGGTTGTCGAAAACGAGGTGGAACCGGAGTGCATAGACCCTCCCTGGCCGGCCTGCTGCGGCGCCCGAACGAGGGTCAACCGTGTCGAAACCAGCCTCATAAAACCCAGTCTCTAATGATTCTGTTTTGTGGCCAACCCCGGACGGCACGTTTCCGGGCATGAAACCGAAGAAGCGGCACCCAGCAACCAGCGGCGTGCTGAAGAATCTGGGTCTGCGGATCAAGGAAATCCGCCTGGAGGCAGGTCTGACCCAGGAGGACTTGTCGGCGAAGCTCAAGATGCTCTTGCCCAACTACGCCCGCATCGAACAGGGCAGGATGAACGTGACGGTCGACACGTTGGTCCGGCTGTCGAAGGGGCTGGGCGTGGAGATTGGCGAGTTCTTCGCCAAGCCGAAGGTCCGCAAGGCTCGGGTGGGTCGTCCGCCGAAGTCGCGGTCGTAGCGTCCGGCGCCCGGTCGGTCGCAGGCAGCGCCTGCCGCCTCATCTCGTGCAAGGGCACCTGGCTGACCGCAGCCGCAAGGAGCCAGGGCGTCAGGCCCAGCGACCAGGTGGCCGCGCCCCACGCCCCTCTTCATGGCGCGCCCCGGCTACTGCACCATCGTCGGGATGATCACCGAGGAGAGCCGCTTGGTCGGACAGCTCAAGATGGTGGAGGAGGAAATCCGCGGCCGGGCTTTCGGCCTGGTCACCCCAGCCCGCGCCGGCAACACAGCGGCCGGTAACCGGTGGCTCGTCCACCTCGCCTGGCAACGGCTGTGGCTCGAAGACGTGGAGGTCTACCAGGTGCCCCAGGGCACCTGCTTCCTCGACCACCGCCGGGGCAGGTGGCTGACCACCGCCAGCCTGTCCCTGATGCTGATCGGCACGGGCGACAATGAGGTCCGCACGGTGGTGGCCGCGCTCCAGGTCAGGTTCGGGGCCCGCGAGGCAGTCGTCTACGACCCCGTGCTCGGCTTCGACGCCCCCTTTGAACCGGACGGGCTACTGATCGAGGCCACGGCCGTGATGGCAGCGAACCCAATGGCCTTGCCGAGAATCGAGCTGCGCAACAGCCCTGCGCCATGGCAAGGATCATCGGCGTCAAGCCGCGCTACTCCAATAGGGTGACGATGCACCGCCGCGAGCCATGCCAGGCGCTCTGCCGAGCCATGCGGCGGGGGAAGCCACGTTCCAGGCTCATGATGACAGGGCACGTTGCAGCTCGCTCCCACCGGATGGGGTTCAGCTTCTCTAGGGTCACGGCACCGCTGCTGCCCACATTTGGGCGGCATACAGGTTCTGGTAGGTTGGATTCATGCACAGCGACCCCGGATTTTCATTCGGGCTGACCATGCGCCTCCTTTTTGGTGAGAAGGCGAACCGCATCGCGGGGGCTCAAGCAGTGGCCGCCGAGCGACGTCAATGGTTTCGACGAGCGGTTCGCAAGCTCACCCGCGAGGCAGGCTCCATCGACACAACGACGCGCCACTCGGAAATGCTTTTGTCTGACCTCGGCAAGATCGACAGAAGCATCCGCGATGCCGATGAACCCGAGTGGATGACGGTGTGTGCATTCCTCGCGCTGACCGCGAGGCTGCTCGGGTACGACATGCTCGATGGACAACGGCACCATACGCCTACTTTTCACCGCAGCCCTGAGCAGTACTATCGCGAAAACCGAAAGGACCCACAGCAAGAGTGGCTTGACGAACGCAACGCCATTCGAGTTCGCCGGGACCTGGTGCATCAGTTGAAGGAGCAGGGGTTCGATACGTTTCAGATCTCCCTCGTCTTCAACACGTCAGAATACGCCATCAAGAAGCTCATCCGCGGCTAACCGCTGGTTCGTGAACCTGGCCTGGCAGCGGCTGAGGCTGGAGGACGCGGAGGTCTACGAGCTACCCCTGGGCACCGGCTTCATCGACGGCCGCAGGGGCCGCTGGCTGATCACCGTCGGCCCGGCGCTGATGGTCAACGGCACGGACTACCAAGAGGTCCGCGAAGTGGTGGCCCAGCTCAAGAACAGGTTCGCGGCCGGCGAGACCGTGGTCTACGACCCCGTGCTCGGCTTCGACGCGCCCTTCGTGCCGGACGGTGTCTTGATCAAGGCCACGGCGGTCATGGCGGCGGACTCCATGGCCGACCCCGGCGTGGAGGTTGTCGCCCGCCGCAGAGGCCACATGGTTGGGCAGCAGGTTTCGGTCACGCCCTGCACATAGCGGCGCCAGGCGGCCTCTCAGCCCCTCTACACGGCCAGGTAGCGGCTGGTGCCATCTGTCGGTCTGGCGTGGGTGTAGCGCCCCGTGGTGGCCAAGCTGGCGTGCCCGAGCTGGGCCTGCACCAGATGCACGGGGGCCCCTCGATCGAGCGCGTGGCTGGCGTGGGCATGACGGAACCAATGCGGGGAAATCTTCCGAGCGATGCCAGCCCGCCGGGCTACGCCCTGCACTATCTTCGCCGCGTTGGCCGGATGCAGAGGGCGACCGCTCCTGGTTGCGAAGACCGGGCTGTCGTCATCGGCGTCAGGTGCGCGGATTGCGGTGATCGCCTCAACGACTTTCTCGGACACGAGGATGTGGCGGGTCTTGCTGCCCTTCCCATGCACCGTTACGGAAGCCTCGCCAGAATCCTGGATGTGAATGTGACACCAGCGCAGGACGCACAGCTCGGCGATTCTGACGCCGCTGCCATACAGGAAGCGGACGAGTGCACACTCCCTGGGGGCCCTGGTCGCGTCGATGAGCTTGTGAACCTCGGCTTCCGTCAGGATGCGCTCGGCGAGGTCGTTCGGCACCTGGGGGGCCTCCACGACCTGGCCCACGTTGAAGTGCAGATATCCGGTCCGGTGCCCGAAGGTCAGCAGTGACCGCACCGCGCTGATCCGTCTCGCCCGAGTAGAGGTGGCTCCGGTGACCTGATCTGCCCATGCCTGGAGGTGGCTGACCGTGAGATTGCGGAGGGCGAGCCTACCCATCTCCAAGAAGGCGAGAAAGTCGTCCACGTCCTGGCGATAGGCCCGCCGGGTGTGGGGGCTGCGCTTCGTCGAGAGCCAGAGATCGACGAGTTCTCGGTCACTACCAGCGCCGGAGCGGTCCGCTACTGCCTCAGTCTGAGCAAGCGGGGGTACGACGTGTGTGGTGAGTGCGGTGCTCATCGGAGAGGACTCAACAGCGTGATAAGCGTACTTATCAAGTAGTTTTAGCGTGACCCGAAGGTAGCACGGCGTCAAGTATTCAATCGTATACGATTGTGCACATATTTGCCCTGCGACACGGGAAAGGCGAATCTCGGGCATGACTGCGAAGGACGTGATGGTCAGAGTCGACAGCGAATCGGCACAGCGCGCGGACAAGCTGTTGAAGGAGATGGCGAAAAAGCCCGACTTCAAGGCGTTCCAGATCAGCCGTGCCGCTGTCCTGCGCATCGCGATGCTGCGGGGGCTGGAGTCGCTGGAGGAGGAGTTCCTGCCGCAGAGGAGCAGGAAGATCCGGCGAGGCTGAGGACGGCGTGAACGGGCGCCTGGCCAGCTTCCGGGCGGAACGTGGGGCCGTTCACCAGCCACTGCGGTGGTCAGGCCCTGCCAAGAGCCACTTGCAGCTCGACCCGTGCGAGGAGAACCTCGGTCGCCAATGCGATCAGGCGGCGCACCACGGGGTCGAAGTCGTCATCCCGCGCCTCCCGGTCGATGCGCCGGTCGATCTCGCCCCTCAACAGCAGGTACAGGCCCTCCAGCTCCTTCAGGTCGTCGAGCGCGCACTGCCTGAGCTTCGAGAAGCTCTCGCTGCTCTGCGGGTAGCTCGTCACCGGCGATCTCCATGGCCCACCCCAGAAGTTGGCTGAGGCGGTCATACCGACCAAGGTACCACTGCTCGGCAGCGTCCGCGGCTTCCGCCAGGCGACCGCCGTAGATGCGCTCAGATCGTCTCCAGGCCCTCGGTGGCGCCACCAGCACCTCGCGCTCCTCGCCACCCTGACGGGCCAGGAGCCGCCCTGCTCGAAGCCCCGCTCGGCCTGCGGCATCGCGGCGCTGGCTGGCGAACGCGAGCCCGCCGCATCTCCGGCAGCCCCAGCCGGCCGGCGGCATCAAGAAGATGACATCGACGCGCCTGCGGTTGCTGCACGTCGGCTGTGGGCACCTCACCCGGAACCGAACCCCGCCGTTCGGCATCAGGTCGATATCGACATCGAGCCGAGCGTGCCAGCGCTCGCCCTCCAGCTCGGCATCGAGGTCGAGGTGGATCCGAGCCTCGTCCGCGGTCCAGCGGGCAATGCAGAGCCCTGTGTCGAGCTGGAGCAGTGCGGTCCCGGCGGCGTAGCCGGTCGTGCGGGCCACATCGCGCAGCAGCGGACGCAAGTCGAGGCGGGCAGTCTCCTCGACGAGCGGATGACCGCCACCCGGTCGGCGTCCTGAGCCAAAGCCGCCCAAGTCATCCTCCGCTTTTTCTCGAAATCATCGCGATCTTCACGATGCTATGTTCAGGGGGATGAGTCGAGGTCTGGGTCGAACGCAGCGCTTGTTGCTCGGAGTGCTCGCGCTCTGCGAAGCTGATCAGGTCGACACTCACCAGCTCCTCATCGCACTCGATGCCGACGGGCTCGAACGTGATCAACCCCACCTCACCCGCACCCTCAGCACCCTCGAAGTTCGTGGCCTGGTGCGACTCCACTGGGCTGCCGGGTCTCGGCGCTGGGATGTCTGTCACTGGGGTGGCGGTGAAAAACGGCGGTACCTCGATCAGGTCACCATCACGGCCGCGGGCAAGAACTACATCGAGGCGGTGATGGAGAGGGACGCCGGCTTCAAGGCGCTGGTCGAGGAGCGGTTCGAGTTGGCCTCAACGTGGTCGATGGCCAGGCAGGCCCAGGCCCGCGTTAGGGGGCGGCAAAAGCTGCGCGAGATGCTGGAGTTGGAGACCGACCCCGAGCGCAGGACGACCATCATCACAGCACTCGCGATGGGCTAAGTGGAGCGAGGAGCCATCCGCGGGGTTATCGGTGGCTAAGTGGTGGGAGCACTGGCCACAACGGTGCCGCTGGGCCGGAAGCGGGCCCAGCACCGCGGTCCCACCACCGCCTTCTCCGCACTGGCCTCGGCGGTCGTGCGACAGCTCTCGTGGCTAACCTCGGGTTCGCTGGGCAGTCACCTTGGTGCCGGCGGCGAATCGTCGAAGGGTCCGATGGTCAGGCTGTGGGGCGAAGGGGTGTTCCGCCGGGGGCGTGTAGTTGAGCTTGGCCCATTGAATGCGGCCCCCGCCCCCTAGCTCGGATCTGAACTGACCAACAACCGCGGCGCCCAGCACCGTCAGGCGGACACCCTGGCGGCGCTTCCCGTCGGCCGCGGCTCTCAACACCTGGACCTCGACCAGGCCGGCACGCTCCAGGTCACGCGCCGCTCGCCGCAACGATTTGCCCACCGCCAGCGAGCTGCCCTCGGCCACCACGAAGGCTTCATCAGGCTGGCCGGCGCGGAGCAGCACTTGCCGGCGTGCTGGACCAAGGCGGAGGCCGGCAAGGCCATGGGGGACCCTGCCATGGCCATCACCAGTTGGGTCGGCAGGTGATTGCCCGCGGTCATCTACCGATGGACGGCTATCAGTGGGCATGGCTCAAGCTCATTTTTCATCAATCTCTCAAATGAGTGGTTCCTCGGTTCCCCCCCAAGGGGGTGGGAACCAGGGAACCATCGTTGTCGGTTCCCGGAACCGGCGGGAACCACTCGGGAACCAGGGAACCGCCCCGCATCATAGGGGATGCTCCCATAGCTCATCGGGCTCCTCCGGCACCGTGTAGCAGTAGGCATTGCCGGACTTGGTGCGGATGACGCGCTCCTCATCGACCAGCCGCACCAAGAGCTGCTGGAGCCGCTCGTTTTTCATCCGGGCCTTGCTTCGGATGGTGCGCTGCGAGCAGCCAGGGTCGGCCTCGATGATGCCGATGATCTTGGTCACGTCGCGCTCTAAGGCATCAGCCTCCGGGCCGCTGTCTTCGACCTCGTCGGCCTTGCGGTAGAGGATACGGAGCCCGACGTTGATGGCGTTGCTGAACACGTCCTCGACGAGGAGGAAGAAGGGGTCGAGCGGCTCGCCGATGGCGTCCCCGGCAGTCTTGGTCATCTCCACCTTCTTCGGGGTGGTGTTGCCGCTCGCCGTCATCACGAGCTGCGTTCCACAGGCATCGAAAATCGCGCTACTGCCCCGACCGGTCTGCCGTGAGTCTGACGTCCGGCTCTTGCCTGCGTGGTGGATGATCACGAACGTGGAGCCGGTCTGCTCGGAGATCCGGGCGAGGATGTCGAGCCGCGCTCGGACCATGGATGCGTTCTCGTCGGTGGCGGGCGTCGCCCCGCACAGCGCGTCGAGGATGACCAGGTCTGCCCCATCACAGGCTTCGGCGTAGGCGTCTTCGGCATCTGGGTCGTCGAGGTACACGCGCGGATAGTTCGTGACCTGGAGTCGATCGCCCAGCGATGCGAGGTCGAGGTCCATGCCGCGAGCGAGTCTTTGGTAGCGCCGCTTCGTGGCCTGGTACCCCATCTCGTAGTCGAGGTGCCGAACCGTTCCCGGCTCGACCGAGAAAAAGCCCCACACGTCCTTGCCAGACGCCACTGACAGAGCCAGTGACTGGGCGGCCAGCGTCTTACCGGAGAAGCCGTACCCAGCAATCATGTGGGGCCGCCCAGGGGCCAGGTATAACCCCTCCACGACCCACTTCGTTTCTTCGAGCGGCGTGGCCAGGTCGGCGGCGGTATGCCAGATGATTGCGGGCCTCTCGTCCTTGGGTTGCTTACCCTTGGCGTTGCCGGACCGGGGCACGCTCGTTGTGGGCGGGGCACCTTCAGACGCTCCGGTCTCCATCGGCTGGCCATGGGGACTCAGAGCCCCGCCGCGGTCGAGAACATCACCTGCATCTTTCGGAGCCGCGCCGGTCACGGCACGTCTCGTGCCGGGTCGTAGCGCTCGACGGTCAGAGCGCGATTCCTCAAGGTGTCGACGATGGACGCGGCGTACTTGTCGCCCTGCTCGTCGGCGTCGGTCGCGATCAGGATGCGCGCTCCCTCGGCCGGCAGCCGGTCGGCGTGCCGCCGAGTCCATGACCCGCTCACGATGCCGATGACCGCCGGGGCATCCTCGTAGTCGCCCCATTGAGTGCACCAGGCGAGCCAATCGGTTTCGCCCTCGGCGATGATCACGCACAGCTCACCCGACCACCCTTTCGGTGCCGAGCCTGTAGACAGCAGCGTCCGCGCCAGCGGGCAGGCCATCACCAGCCCTTTCCGGGCGTAGCCGGCCGGGGGCGTGCTCTTGCGCTCGGCATCGGCCTCGATGCTCCGGGCGAGGACACTCCGCCTTTTGCCCTCGGCATCAACCAAGGGCACGATGAGCCGGTGGCCCGAGCTGGGCCAAGGCTCGCCTCGGACATGAGCCCAGGCAGGAACCCCGGCATCCCTGGGCAACGCCAGGGCCAGGTCGAGGTCAGCAACGGGGCCTGGAGGAATGTGACGCGACCGCAGGTAGCTGGTGACGTCCGGCGACTGGTCGACCCTCTCACACCCGGCGAGTAGCGCCGCGATGTCCTCCGCCGGAGGGTACGATGGCGTGCTCGGTTTTGGCGGCGCTGCTCTCGCCGACGGTGGCGGCCGCCGTGTCGTGGTTTTCGAGGCAGGACTGGGCGGTGTCTCGACGGCAAAGGCCACGCACCACGCGCGCACGTTGCCCTTGGCGGAAGGGTTCAGCTCTCGGAAACGGCGTCCACCCAGGACCAAGGCAACCAAGTCGATCTGGTCGCCTGAAGCCTCGCACTGGAAGCAATGCCAACCCCGGCCATCTGGTCGGACGCCAATGGCACCTCGTTTGTCCCGAGACTTCTGGTGGCGCAGGTCGGCGCCGCAGACCGGGCATCCGACGATTGCACCACCAGTGGACCCGCTGGCGGGTTGCGTCTGCATCCCGAGCGCCTGGGCGACGTCAAGCACATGGGAGTGACGCATCGCCTCGACCCACCTTGCCTTCGCCGCGGTCATCGCCCGCTTCCTTGAGCGACCTCGGGAAAGAGGTCATCGACCTCGTGGCCGAGCTGCTCCGCCACGGCGCGGGCCTCTTCCGGGGTGGGGCGCAGCCGTCCGGTCACCACGCGCGAGAGGCGGGTTTCGGACATGCCGACCTCCGCCGCGATCAAGTAGGCCGGCCTGCCGCACTCGAACAGCGCCAGCTTCAGTTTTGTATTCATCTCGTCCTCCAGGTCGTGCGCCGCCACTTGCAGCGTCAGCCTGGAGACGTTCAGAGGTGTGGGAGCTACCTCCCGAGCTGGTCGCAGACGGCGCGTACTGCCTCGGCATCGAGCAGCCAGGTGCCATCGGTTTTTCTTCCGAGCTGCGGTGCTTTCCTCCGAGCTGCACGAAACGCTTCCCGGACTCGCTGCTTCGTCACGCCCAAGTCATTCGCGAGGGCACCGATGGTGACCGCGCCTTCGGCCACCGGCCGCTGGGCCTGCGACCGATGCTTGGCCTCTCGCACTCGCTCGGCCAGCAGTGCAGCCGTCTGGGGGTCGACTGGCTCCACGCCAAATAGTTGGCCGTACAACTGCATCAGCTCGCCGGAGAGGGTGATCTTGCCGCGGACCGCCTTGTTGTGCTCGCCCCGCCATCGGCGAAATGTCGAGGCTGGGGTTTTCGCGGGGGCCTGTGTCATCTGGTCGAGCAGGAGGCCCTTGGCCGCCTTCTGAAAGTAGGCCAGCGCAGCCGTGGGGTCCCCGCTGGGCTCGTAGACCCGGCGGGCGCTGTCCCTCTCCAGCAGCCTCAGAAGGGCCTCTGCTGCGGAATCCTCGCCCTTTGGGTCGGCCGGGGTGCGAAAGCGCCGAGCCTGTGCCCCGATGAGGTCGCTGCTCCATTTCGCCGATGCGTCAGAGCCCGGCTTCATCAACACCCGCAAGAAGGCCAGCTCGCGCCAGAAGCCCTCTTCCTGCTGCTCAGTACCTTCCAAATCAGTGGACAGCGCCCACCGGCTGTAGGAGGCGGCGAGCAGCCGCACCTCTTCCCAGGCTTCGGCCGCGAAGGCGGCCAGGTTGCCCAGGACGGGCTGGAGGTCAGCGACGGTCGGCCGCTTTCGATACCCTAGCCCCACGCTGATCAGCTTGCCAATCAGGCTACGTGCCGATTGCGACTGAGGGTGCTCGTCAGCGACGGCAACCGCCATGATCAGCATCAGGAGTCCGGTCGAGTCGAGGCCGGGCTCTTGTCCAGCTCGGGCCTGAGCCAGCAGCCGCTCACCACGCTCCACGTCCCGGTTCCGGCGCTTGGGCTTGCCCACCGTGGGAACGCTCTCAGCTTGCCACCGAACGCGCAACCACTGGCGGTTTCAGGCTCTGGTGAGCCCTTGGCCCCCTTGTGAGGGAACGGGCTATGAGATCGCGATGGGTACGGCGAATAGGATCGGACCGGGGACGGCGAATGAGATCGCCCAGGGTACGGCGATACTGATCGCGATAGTTGGAGTTCTGGGCACGGCCCCCT
>Ga0224501_10000785_pt1 | contig 24599 bp, 21 predicted proteins | sample SF_Oct11_sed_USG_4_FD_169105 | JGI IMG/M metagenome (GOLD analysis project Ga0224501, IMG submission 169105) | Sediment microbial communities from San Francisco Bay, California, United States - SF_Oct11_sed_USGS_8_1 | ecosystem: Environmental > Aquatic > Marine > Sediment | place: USA... | reverse complement strand
TCTGCTTGATTGCTCCAATGATCATTTGCCGCTCTATTTCATCCTTCATTATTTCTCTAGTTTTAGCGTAGTATTGTTTTCTGCTAATTTTCGGTTCCATGTGAGTAAGTCCCATGACCCATCTGAGTCTTTCCGTTCTAAAGGCGTCAACTGTTTCCTCTAGTTTTGGCTTAATCGGCCCCAGTTCTTTGAGTTTGCCCACCATTTCATTAGCCAGGTAAGCAAACTTGTGGCCTTCACTTGCTGAAATCCAATCAAGTTTTAATCTTTCTTCTTCGATTCCCATGTGCTGAAGCGCCTGTCTGAGAAATTGCATTCTTTTCTCAGCCATGAAATTTCCCTTGAGGTAGTGGCAGTCTCCGGGATGGCAGCCTAAGATCATGACGCCGTCTGCGCCCCAAGTGAATGCTGATAGAACAAAGGTGGGGTCTATCCTTCCGCAGCACATAACCCGAATTATCCTTATGTTTGGAGAATACTGTAGCCGACTCGTTCCAGCCATGTCTGCGCCTACATAAGCACGCCAATTGCAGCAGAAAGCAATGATTCGAGGTTCAAAGTCGGTTTTTCTCATTTGATCACCCTGCCAAAGCTGCCTTTATTTGCGCAAGAATCTGTTTATCCGTGAAGTGACGCATAGTTATCGCCTGTTCAGGACATTCTGCAGCGCAAATACCGCAACCCCTGCATAAGACCTTAATAATCACCGACTTGGCCTCTTCAATCTTAGCTGCACCGTAAGGGCAAAGTTCTTCACACAGTCCACATCCGATGCAGAGATCCGAATCTACGGTGGCTATGATTCCTTCTGTTCTAAATTTCCCTTTGGATATAAAAGTTGAAACTTTCGCAGCAGCGGCTTTAGCAGACGCTATAGATTCCGGAATATCCCTAGGCCCAGACGCTGTTCCCACCACGAAGACCCCTTCAGAATGGGCGCCTACTGGCCTTACCTTTGGATGAGCCTCCATGAAAAAGCCGTCTGGGGCCAAGGGCACCTTAAGCATTCGTGACAAAAGTATTCCTTCCTTGCTAGGAATCAGTGGAGTTGCTAACACAACTAGATCGGAAATGAAGTCTATTTCGCGTCCAGCAAGGGGTTCATAAACTGTGACCTTCAGTTTGCCGTCAGGTTGTTGAGTTACCTTTGGTTTTGTTTCCAACTCGTATTTTATGAACCTTACTTCGAGGTCTCGCGCTTTTGCATAGAAATCTTCGTATCCCTTATACGTTCTTAAGTCTGAATAGAGGATGCAAACGTCAGCATCCGGATATAGCTTCTTTATCAGAATTGCATTCTTTACAGAGTTCATACAACAAATCTTTGAGCAGTGTGGCCAACCCTCTTCCTTCTTTGCCAATAGCTTTGTTAACAGTCGAGCGGCGTCAGATTGAACGAGACTTGGGATTTCATGCCCCCACAACTCCCCAGTTCTTGAACCGACACACTGTATCATCACAACTCGCTCTGGCTTCTTTAGGGTGCCCTCTCGCAGCATTTTCTCCAATTCCAGATGCCTTACCACTCCTTTGTGAACCCCATACTGATACATTCCTTTCGCTGGCTCGTAATTCCATGCTCCGCAAGCTACGATTATTGCTCCAGCTTCAAGTTCTAGGGGGGTTTTCTCTTTTAGGGCGGTAACGTGAAAGTTTCCAGCAAAGCCCTTTATGTCTTTCAAAGTTGTTGATGCGAAGATCTTGATGTTCTTATGCGCCTTGGCAGCGTCAATGAGCGGTTCCATCACATCAGACGCTTTTTGGAAAGTAGGATATACTTCATTGAGGGTTCGAGCGACTCCCCCAACATCTGCTTCCTTTTCTATTAAAAACACATTGATACTCTGATTAGCCAAACTCAAGGCTGCAGTTAGTCCTGAAACTCCACCTCCGATTACCAAAACTGAATCTTTGACGCCTATTTCCGGTTCCTCTAGAGGCTCGAGCAGACGGACTTTTTCTACTGCCATTCTAACAATGTTTTTTGCTTTTTCAGTCGCTTTTTTCGGTTCATCGAGGTGTACCCATGAACACTGTTCACGAATATTTGCTATCTCAAGCAAATATGGATTTATTCCAGCTTCTTGGCATGTCTCTTTCAAGAGTGTTTCGTGGGTTCTAGGTGTACATGCTGCAATGACTACCTTGTTTAAGCAGTGTTTCGTTATCGCGTCTTTTATGCTTTCAAGTCCTGCCTCAGAACATAGGTACATGTTTTCCTCTACGTAAGCGACTTCTGGCAGGGTTTTTGCAAATTCTACTACGCTTGGCACATCTACTATGCTTCCTATGTTAACTCCACAATGACAAACGAAAACTCCGACACGGTTCGGTTCACTTATAGGTGTCATGCCTCCTTTTTCACATGTAAAACTTCAAAAACTCTTTCTGCAGCCGCGCTTGCTTGAGTGATGGAGTCTGGAATATCTCCGGTTCTTGGGCCAAGGGCATACCCCGCAGCAAAAATCCCTGGAACAGTCGTATCAACTGGGTAGGTGATCTCGTCTAACTGTTTGATGAAACCGAAGTTGTCGAGCCCTATTCCCAAAACTTTGGCGAGTTCAGTTGTGCCTTCTCGCGGTATGCAGGCGTTGCAAAGCACTGCCAAGTTGGCTGTCAGATTTTGTATGCTTCCTGACATGGTGTCTTCATACCATGTTATTAAATCCTTTGTTACTGGATCTTCGAGGAGTTCGCCTGGGTTACTTCGAATGTATTTGACGCCGTAGATCTTCTTGGCCTGATTTGCAAACTCTTGGAAGCCTTTTCCGAAGGCTCGGAGATCCGTATAAAAGAGATAAACCTCTGTTTTGGGGTTACGTTGCTTAACTGAGACTGCCATTTTAAGTGAGTATTTGCAGCAGATGCTGGAACAGTAGGAATAGAACCGCTTATCCCTCGAGCCCACACATAGAATGAAGGCAACAGAATTCGGCTCTTTACCGTCGGAAGGTCTCAGTAGACGACCTTCGGTAGGGCCGAAGGGAGAAAGTACGCGTTCTAACTCCATGGCTGTCGTTACGTTTTTAAATTTACCATAACCATAAGCGGGAATCTGGGATGGGTCAAACAAGTCGAAACCAGTGGCAACTATAATTGCGCCAACATTCAGGGTTAGCTGCTCTGCGTTTTGTTCATAATCAATCGCCTCTGCTTCACAGACTTCTTCACAAATACTGCATCCGCCGTTTTTGAAGTGTAGACAGTTTTCTGCGTCAATAGTTACTATGTCTGGTATTGCCTGAGGAAACGGAATATAGATCGCCTTTCTGTCTTTAAGCCCCATCTCGAATTCGTTCGGGACAGAAACTGGACATTTTTCAACGCAAACGCCACAGTTAACGCATCTGTCTTCTTTTACGTATCTTGGATATTTCACGACATTTACAGTGAAATCTCCGAGTTTCCCCCCGACCTCTTTCACTTCGGCGCATGTGAGCAATTCAACGTTAGGGTGACGGTAGCACTCGATCATTCTTGGCATTAAAACGCAAAGCCAACAAGTGCCTACGCAGTCTCTGGAGCAGTCAGTCACTGGAAATATTTTCTCTAGTTGTGCCATTCTTCCGCCAATGCTTGGTGATTTTTCTATTAGATATACTGTGAATCCTTTGTCAGCTAGTTCTAGACATGCTTGAATACCCGCTATTCCTCCTCCTATCACTAAAACAGAATTATTTGCCAACGTTAACCACCCCGCAGTTTCTCATAAAGAGGATTTAATGGAATCCTATGGTCACGCATCTTCCAATCTTTTATTTCTAAGCCTGTAGCTAAGCCAAGCAGCTCCACAAAATGGAAAACAGGCAGATTATATTCCTCTCCGAAAAATCTTTTGATTTCGAGTTGACCCAAATCCAATTGTATAAAACAGAAGGGACAAACCGTAACAATGCAATTGGCCCCTGCTTTTTTCATGCCTTTGAGTTTCTGTCTTGCCAAGTTGCGAGAAATTTCGTCATTTATGCCACGTAATGGTCCGCCGCAACACACTTCTTTCTTGTCATAGTCGACTGTTTCAGCGCCTGTAGCCTTAACAAGTTCGTCAAGCGTTTTCGGGCTGACTGCGAGGGTAGGATGAATCATTTTTGGCCTTACAGCATGGCATCCGGTTTGTGTTGCAACTTTTAATTCTGTCAATGGTCTTTTGATAGTGTCTTTGATTTTTTTCGCTCCTACATCTTGATGGAGAACTTCCAACAAATGCTTCACTTCTGTTTTTCCTTTGTACTCTTTGCCGACTTGTGAAAGTACATCGTTAACCTTGGTTTTCAGCTCCGGGTCATCTCTTAGGATGATGCTTGTCATCAAAAGGGACTCGTAGCAGTCGTTGCAGAAAGCCAACACGGGAAGCCCTATTTCTTCTGCTATGGCTAGGTTTCTTGCTGCTATTGCCAGCCAACCGATGTAATCTAAAGATTGAATGCTAAAGGGGGCACAACAGGTTGTTTCTGGTATGTCCACTAATTCGATATCAAAGTGAGGCAGGACCTTTCTTGCATAGAGCTCATAACTTGGCTCCCTTGCGGATATAAGGCAGCCGAGAAATAGAGCATACTTCATTCTGTCAGCTCCGACCTCCTAGTACGCGCCTTCGATATCATCTTATCGAATCCTACCATCTTCATAATTGTTTCTGCATCCTTTGTAGACGTAGAAGTCTCGGGCAAACCTAAAGCCTTTCTTTGCCTATGCATGAATTCACTAGTTGGGATAAGGCGTCCAGTATTAAGGAGGTTTTTCGCTTGTTCCACGACACCGTGGGGTATGTCACCTTCTCTAGCGGCTAGACTTCTTATAGCAAACACCACTTCACCAACGTCACCACGTTGTGGGCATCTGTCTAGGCAAGTGAAACAGGACAGACAATACCATGGCAACTTGTGAAGAACATCGGATCTAAAACCGAGAATAATCATTTCCATCAGGCGTCTAGGATTGTGTTCATCGAGAAATCTCGTAACGGGACAACTGCTCGTACATCTTCCGCATTGAATACACGTCAGAACGCCTTCGCCCCTAGGAGTATTAGCGACTTCATGCATAAAATTGGGGTCAACTGCACTCATTTTCGTCATCTCTCCTTATTGCACCATGTTCAAATCTAATATACTTTGTCCTAAAGGATTTCTTTCGACGCCGTTTACGTTAAGAACCTAATAATCCTATCCAGCAAATTTTAAAGTTTCTTAATTCGTCAAAAGTTGCGATAAATGAAGTTGTTTTATTTTTGATTTAGCTGGAAGTCTGGTTTTCTCCTATCTTGCATAACATTTATGCCAAAAGAAAAATCACGTAGATGAGATGCCTTGCAAGGATGCCTACTGATGAAGGGTGTTAAAGACCTAATCGCCAGCGTAATCCTCCATTCAAAACGACGTCGTAGCGATTGGCGCTATCTTAATAAATGGCTTTACATATGTAAAGTTTCTAAAAATCGCACCTATCGGCAAAGATGTAGGTTAAAGATGGGTCCCCCGAAACACTAGAAGGTAGGAAACTCTGTCCGAGCCAAAAATCTTGGAGTCTGCCTAAGAATGAGTAAAAATGAAGGGATTCTTGTCATCGGTGGCGGCATTGCGGGTATGCAAGCGAGTTTAGACCTAGCCGACCGTGGGTTGAAGGTTTATCTAATAGAGAAGTCTCCAAGCATAGGCGGCAGAATGGCGCAACTGGATAAGACGTTCCCAACAATGGACTGCTCCATGTGTATCCTCGCCCCAAAAATGATAGAATGCCTCCGCCACCCCAACATAACATTATTAGCCTATTCAGAAGTGCAGGAAGTAAGCGGTTCAGCTGGCAATTTCACAGTTAAGATTCTTAAGAAGCCAAGATTTATCGATGAGGATAAGTGTACAGGCTGTGGAGTCTGTGCTCAGCACTGCCCAGTTGAAGTACCGAACGAGTTTGACATGGGTCTCGGCTTTCGTAAGGCCATTTATGTTCCATTTCCTCAGGCCGTTCCGCTCAAGTGTACCATCGATGAAGAAAACTGTCTGAAGTGTGGACTTTGTGAAAGGATCTGCGGAGCCGGAGCGGTTGATCTTGATCAGCAGCCCGAAATTGTCAATCTTACCGTTGGTGTCATCATAGTCGCCACGGGGTTCGAATTGTTTGATTCTAGAAGAATAAGCGAGTACGGTTATGGCAGATACCAAGATGTCTTAACAAGTTTAGAGTTTGAGAGGCTGCTCTCCGCCTCGGGGCCGACCGGCGGACACATCGTAAGGTTGTCTGACGGACGCATTCCTAGAAGGATCGTCTTCATTCAATGCGTCGGCTCAAGAAGCCAACGAGGAGAACTTCCCTACTGCTCCAGCGTATGTTGTATGTACGCCACAAAAGAGGCGTTACTAATCAAAGAGCACAACCCGAAATGCGAGGTTTACATTCTTTATATGGACCTAAGGGTCTTCGGGAAGGGATTTCAGGAATTCATAAATAAAGCCAGAGACGAGTACGGCGTGAAGTATATAAAAGGACGCCCTAGCAGCATTGAAAAAGATCCAGAAACAGGAGAACTACTAATCCGATACGAAGATACGATTGAGCATGGAATCAGAGAGATAGAAGCAGACCTAGTCGTGCTTTGCCCTGCTTTGATTCCAACACGAGACAATAGAAAATTAGCGAAAATCCTCAACATAGAGCTCGACGAGTATGACTTCTTTAAAGCTGAAGATACGTTGCTTGCACCAATTAACACAAGTGCGCCGGGCGTTTTCATATGCGGATACTGCCAAGGACCCAAAGACATCCCTGAATCAGTTGCACAAGCCAGCGGAGCAGCCGCTAGGGCAGCGGAGATAATTGCGTCAACTCCGAAGGGGGAAGTGAAAAATGGGAGTGGATGAGAAAGCAAGAATCGGCGTTTTCATCTGCCACTGCGGCACAAACATAGGTGGTGTGGTTGACGTTCCGAAGGTTGTGGAGTACGCAAAAACGTTGCCAAATGTTGTTTACGCCGAGGCTAACCTTTACACATGCTCCTCTGAAGGTATAAGCAAGATAAAGGAAGGCATAGCGAAGTATAACCTTAACAGGGTTATCGTTGCCTCCTGTACCCCTAGGACTCATGGGCCACTTTTCAGAACTGCTTGCGAAGAAGCTGGTGTGAACAAATACCTTTTTGAAATGGCGAATATCCGGGATCAATGCTCATGGGCACATATGCATGAGCCTGAGAAGGCAACAGAAAAGGCAAAGGACCTCGTCCGAATGGCTGTCGCCAAGGCTCGTCTACTAAAGCCGCTGGAAGAACCCGAAATAGACGTGACGCCTTCAGCCCTAGTTATCGGAGGAGGTATCTCAGGAATGACTGCCGCCCTATGCCTCGCCCACCAAGGTTTCAAGGTTCATATAATCGAGAAAGGACCGGAACTCGGCGGCATGCTCAAGCATTTATACAGATTGTATCCAACTATGGAAGATGCTTCTGAGAAGCTTAACCCAATCGCCAACGCCGTGAAGTCAAATAAAGGTATAGACGTGTTAACGTCAAGTGTGGTTAAGCAGGTTAAAGGTTTTATCGGAAACTTTGAAGTTACTGTTCAAAGAGGGAATGGAGAGAATACGAATCTTAATGTGGGCACAATAATCGTTGCCACCGGAGCAGTCGATTTTGAGCCCGTTGGAATGTATGGATACGGACGGTATGATAGCGTGATTACGCAGCTTCAGCTGGAGCAACTCCTCAAGAAAGGCGAATTGAAGCGTCCAGAGAGGGTTGTGATGATCCAGTGCGTTGGAGCCAGAGAAGAGAAAGGCAGAACATATTGCTCCAGAATATGCTGCATGAACGCCATCAAAAACGCGCTGCTCATTAAGGAGTTGTATCCAGAGGCAGACGTTTACATTCTTTTCCGCGATCTCCAGACGTATGGGAGGGAATATGAGGGATATTACTTAGATGCTCGGAGGGGGTTCATTGAGTTCATTAAATATACCCCAGAAAGGCCACCAGAAATTGTATCTGAACTAGGCGGAAAACTAACTGTTAGAGTTTATGATTCCCTTCTTGGCAGCGACATTGAAATTGAAAGCGACTTGATTGTACTGTCAACGCCTCTAGTTCCACACGAGGAGGCAAAGGAGCTTTCGCAGGTGCTCAAAGTGCCTCTCGGTCCAAACGGTTTCTTTTTTGAGGCTCATGTTAAATTGAGGCCTATAGACTTTGCAACAGACGGAATCTACGTGTGCGGCACGGCTCACAGCCCAAAAGACACAGCGGAAAGTGTTTCGCAAGCGTTTGGAGTTGCATCGAGGGCAGCCATTCCGCTGGCCCTCAAGCACCTACGAACTGAGGCCATAACAGCTGTGGTAGATGAGAATCTCTGCAGTGGGTGCGGAACATGCGTGAAGCTATGTCCATACGGTGCCATAGAGAAGGATGATATGGGAATTGCCAGGGTGACGGAAGTTGTCTGTAAGGGATGCGGGGTCTGCGCGGCGAGTTGCCCAGAGAGAGCGATTGCAATGCACCACTTTACCGATGAACAGGTTACCGCTCAGGCTTTAGCCGCGTTAGGGAGGACATTTGTATGACATTTGAACCGAAAATCGTGGCCTTTTGCTGCAACTGGTGCGCGTACGCTGGTGCTGACCTAGCGGGCGTAGGCAGAATATCCTACCCCACAAACATACGGATAATAAGGCTGATGTGCAGCGGGAGGGTTGACCCGGTTATGGTTCTGGAGACGCTGGCTCAAGGAGCGGACGGCGTCCTAGTAATGGGCTGTCACCCCGGCGACTGCCACTACATCGACGGAAACCTTCAGACAGAACGAAAAATAAAGATGCTCAAGAAACTCGTAGCACGAACTGGCCTAGAACCAGAACGTCTACGCCTTGAATGGGTCTCCGCGTCAGAGGGTGGAAGATTCGCAGAACTTGTTAAAGACTTTACAAGCCAACTAAAGGAGATGGGGCCATCCTCCTTGAGCGGAGAAAAACCAGACCCAAACATTCTGGCAAGTGTTCTGGCAGCCAAGGCAACAGCTGGAGACTTCAGGCTGAGAGTTCTGGTGGGCAAAGAGAAGGGATTGATAGAAGACGGAAACCTGTATGGAGAGGAAGTTACGCAGAAAGAGTTGGACGAAATCATGGATGAGGCCATCGAAGCGGAGTATGTACGCAACAGAATATATCTAATAGTAAAAGATCAGCCCCTCTCAGTCAAGGGGCTTTCAAAGCGTTTGAATTTAGATTCTCGAACAGTGTTGCGCCACATAGTCGTGATGAGACAAAAGGGCCTTGTGACGATTGACAAAATCGATGGAACAACTCCGCTCTATACTGCTCTGGAGGTAGACAAATGAGCAAAGGCAAAGTGGGAGCAGTACTAGTCGTCGGCGGCGGAATCGCTGGAATTCAATCCTCTCTAGACCTAGCAGACTCAGGTTTCAAAGTATACTTGATGGATCAGTCACCCTGCATTGGAGGGACAATGACACAACTGGACAAGACTTTTCCCACAAACGATTGCGCGATGTGCATCTTGGCACCTAAGCTAGTTGGCGCTGGAAGGCACCCTAACATTCAGCTGGTGACCAACTCCGAGATGAGAGGAGTAAAAGGAGAAGCTGGGCATTTCGAAGTTACGATAAACAGAAGGGCCAGATACGTGAACGCTGAGAAGTGCACGGGTTGCGGGGTTTGCGCCCAAAAATGCCCCGTGGAAGCCATAGATGAATATAACCAAGGCTTAGGAGATAGAAGCGCGGTTTATGTTAAGTTTCCGCAGGCTGTGCCTCTAACTTTCATGATTGACAGGGACAAGTGTCTAGGATGTGGCACATGTCAGGAGGTATGCAAAGCAGACGCAATAGAGTATGACCAAAAGGGAGAAGACATTACATTAAGCGTTGGCTCAATTATACTAGCACCAGGCTTCGAAGAATTCGACCCAAGACTAAAGAGCGAATATGGTTATGGGCGATATCCAAACGTACTCTCAAGCATAGAGTTTGAACGCGTCTTGAGCGCTTCTGGACCCTACGGTGGAATCGTACTACGTCCTTATGATGGTGAGGTTCCACGCCGAGTGGCGTTTGTTCAATGTGTTGGCTCAAGAGACGCGAAACTCGGAAACAACTACTGCTCCTCAGCCTGTTGCATGTACGCCATCAAAGAAGCGGTTGTCGCCAAAGAACACAATCCAGGTCTCCAAGCCACCATTTTCTTCATGGACATACGTGCCTTCGGAAAAGAATTCGACGAATACTACACTCGGGCGCAAGAAGAATACGGAGTAGAGTTCATCAGATCCAGAATCTCTCACATTGAAGAGGTGCTAGAATCACGAAACCTCCTAGTGAGTTATGTTGATGAAGAAGGGCCAAAGGAGGAAGAATTTGATCTCGTGGTGTTGTCAGTTGGGATGCAGTCACCTCAAAGTGCAGAAGAGTTAGCCAACACTCTAGGCTTCAAATTGAACAAATACAACTTCTGCCACACAGAAACTTTTACACCGCTGGAAACTTCAAGGCCTGGAATATATGTTTGCGGCGCCTTCTCCGGTCCAAAGGATATTCCCGAGAGTGTTGCGCAAGCAAGTGGAGCCGCAGCCAGGGCGTCCAGCATGATTGCTCCAGAAAGATGGAAACTCACGGCGAAAAAGGAGTATCCACCAGAAACTGATATTTCTGAAGAGGAACCGCGCATAGGCGTTTTTGTTTGTCACTGCGGCATAAACATTGGTGGAGTAGTAAACGTTCCTGAGGTTGCCGAGTATGCTAAGACTTTGCCAAACGTGGTCTATGTAGAGCACAACTTGTACACTTGTTCACAGGACACTCAGAAAAGAATAAGAGAGATGATAAAGGAGCATCACCTGAACCGTGTAGTGGTAGCATCGTGCACCCCACGAACCCACGAACCTCTATTCAGAGAAACTATTCGAGAAGTCGGACTAAATATCTACTTGTTCGAAATGGCAAACATCCGAGATCAGTGCAGTTGGGTACACATGCACGCGCCAGAAGAAGCCACTGAAAAGGCAAAAGACTTGGTAAGATCAATCGTAGCCAAAGCCCGTCTGCTGACCCCATTGAAAAAACCCCTGATAGACATCACCCCAGTTGGCTTAGTTATTGGCGGCGGCTTGTCCGGAATGACTGCGGCATTGGAGTTAGCGAAACAGGGTTTCAAAGTTAATTTGGTAGAGAAGGAGAAGGAGCTCGGGGGACATCTAAGTCACATCCACTACGCGCTTGGGAGCGAAGATCCACAGGAACACCTGAGATCAATCGTCGAAGAAGTCACAGAAAACGACAAAATCCATGTCTACCTCAACGCAGAAATCGCTGACATCAAAGGATACATTGGAAATTTCAAGACAGTATTGACTCAAAATGGAGAACAAAAGGAGATTCAACACGGCGTTATCATAGTTGCAACAGGAGCAGCCGAATACGAGCCAACCGAGTACATGTACGGAAAAGACGAAAGAATACTGACACAACATCAACTAGAGGAAAGATTGAGCAAAAAAGAGTTCAACGCCAAAACGGTTACGATGATACAGTGCGTTGGAGCCAGAAATGAGGAACGCCCCAACTGTGCACGCATATGCTGCGCTTCTGCGGTCAAGAATGCGCTCAAAATCAAGGAGTTAAGCCCTGAAACAGACGTTTACATCCTGTACAAAGACGTTAGAACTTACGGCTTCCTTGAAGATTATTACCGTGAGGCTGCAGGCAAAGGAGTCATATTCATACGTTATAATGACGAATGCAAGCCTGAAGTCACTAAGAAAGACGGGGGCCTCAAAGTTGCTGTGACTGACCCGATTTTGAACGCAGAGTTTGAGATTCAATCCGATCTTGTGGTTTTGAGTGTGGCGACGATTCCAAATCCAGGTAATGAACCGATAGCGCAAATGCTGAAGGTTCCCCTTACTAAAGATGGATTCTTCCTAGAAGCTCACATGAAACTTCGTCCAGTCGACTTCGCAACTGGCGGCGTCTTCTTATGTGGGATGGCGCACTCACCTAAGTTAATCGATGAAAGCATTTCACAAGCATGCGGAGCAGCAGCCAGAGCAATCACGATTCTATCCAAACCTAAGCTGGAAATGGAAGGAGCAATTGCCGATGTTAACGAGGATTTATGTGGCGGATGTAAAATTTGTGAGTCCGTCTGCGCTTATAGTGCCATTGAAATGAAGGAAGTAGACGGAAAACTCAGGTCGAGTGTTAATGAAGCCTTATGTACAGGGTGTGGTGTTTGCGGTTCTTCTTGCCCCACAGGAGCGATAAGCATGCTGCATTTCACAGACGATGAAATACTCGCACAAGTTAGAGCAGCGTTAATGGAGGAAAAGAAACATGAGTGAATTCAAGCCGAGAATCGTAGGGTTCCTATGCAACTGGTGTGCCTACGCTGGAGCAGACTTAGCCGGAGTAAGTCGAATTCAATACCCTCCAACAGTTAGGATCATAAGAGTAATGTGTTCCGGAAGAATTGATCTAGCCTTCATCCTTGAAGCCTTCAAAGACGGAGCAGACGGAGTTCTAGTCGCCGGATGTCATCTTCCAAGTGACTGTCATTATCTTTCAGGGAACTTCAAAGCCTTTAGAAAAGTGTTGTTGTTAAAGAAACTCTTGCCCCAGTTCGGCATAGAACCCGAACGCCTCAGGGTTGAATGGATCTCTGCGTCAGAGGGAGATCGATTCGCAACCGTTATTAAGGACATGACAAAGGAAATAAAGAAACTCGGACCGAGCCCCTTAAGGGCTGGAGGAACATGCAATGGCTAAAATAGAGAAAACGCCAGAAACAAAGGCGAGTGAAAAAATGGTGGTCAAATCAAATGAAATGGACCCACGCTTCAAATACGAAATCAGCGAGATTCCTGGCGCAGAGAAGGTTATGCTATGCTTCCAGTGCGGCACGTGTACAGCCGACTGCCCAATCTCGCGATTCGACGAATTCTACAGACCCAGAAAACTTATCCGGATGACTCAACTGGGCTTGAAAGACAAGCTTCTTTCAAACGACGTCATCTGGCTTTGCTCCACCTGCTTCACGTGTATCGACCATTGTCCGCAAGACGTGGGAATCGCCAGCATTGTGCGGGCTCTTCGAAACCTAACCGTAGAAAGAGGACGCATGCCTGGCATCTATAAAGAGCAAGCTTCTAATATCCTCAAAACAGGCTACGCATACGTGATTTCGGACCTGCGGCTCAAAAAGAGGCAGGAGAAAGGGTTGCCCTCCTTACCGAAAGCTAACTTAGAAGGCGTCGCAAAACTTTTCGATGTTACAGGTTTTTCGAAGACGCTTGAAAAAGGGGAGGACGCGAAATGACAGAGTTGAAATACCTACTTTTCCTAGGATGCGTTATTCCTTACAGACTTCCTAGCTTCGAGATTTCCACTAGAAGAGTTCTTGATAAACTTGGTGTAGAATTGGTGGAGATGCCAGAGTTTAATTGCTGTGGATTTCCACTGGATCCAGTAAACCATGACATGATGCTCACCTTGGCAGCGCGAAACCTCTGTTTGGCAGAACAACAAAATTTGAACATCATTACCCTCTGCAATGGATGTTTCGGTATTCTAAACCATGTAAACAAAGAGCTTAAGGAAGACAAAAAAATCAAGGAGAAGGTTAACGGATACTTGAAGGAAATAGGCATGGAATTTAAGGGAACGATAACAGTTAAGCATCTCATTCATGTTCTCGCAGAAGATGTTGGCTTTGAAAAAATAAAAGAAACTGTTCAGAAGCCACTTAATCAACTTCGCGTGGCGCAGCACAGCGGGTGTCACGTCGTTCGTCCCGCAAAGTACATAGGCTTTGAAGACCCAGAAAATCCCACAACTCTCAAGAAACTAATTCAAGTGACGGGCGCAAAATGCTTGGACTACATGGATGAACCGGAGTGTTGCGGCGCACCAATAGTCGGTGTAAACGACAAAATTCCACTTCAGTTGGCTAGGGAAAAACTTGACCACATTAAGGCTGTAGGAGCACAGGCGATGATTACTTGTTGTCCGTATTGCCACATAATGTACGACCTCAACCAACCCAGAATAGAAAGAGCTTTCAACGAAAAATTTGGCATACCCGTGCTTCACTATCCACAGCTTTTAGGGCTGGCCATGGGCATCGCCCCAGAAGAACTAGCCTTAAAAGACCTTAGAGTAGATGCAACTAAAATTTTGAACATTTGTAGCTAGTGATCATATGGAAAAACTAAAATTTGCTTTCTATTGGGCCGCCAGTTGTGGCGGATGCGAAATAGCAGTGCTGGATATAAACGAAAAAATCTTGGATGTTGTTGCAAAAGCAGACGTAGTCTTCTGGCCCGTAGCCCTCGATATTAAGTACAAGGATGTTGAAGCTATGCCTGACAAGAGTATAGGTGTATGCTTCTTCAATGGGGCCATACGCAATTCTGAAAACGAGGAGATGGCCAAACTGCTTAGGCGAAAGGCAAAGGTGCTCGTTGCTTTCGGTTCATGTGCCCACGAAGGATGTATTCCTGGGCTGGCCAACTTGCATGACAGGAAAGAGATATTTCAGAGAGTCTACTGCGAAACTCCGTCAACGAAGAATCCAGATGGGGTAGTGCCGGTAAGTCCTGTTGAAGTTAAGGAAGGCAAGTTGCATAAGCCTGAGTTTTATGACACGGTGAAAACGCTTGACCAAACCGTTGAAGTAGACTATTATCTTCCTGGGTGTCCCCCACCAGTAGACTTGATAGTTAAGGCTCTTGACGCCATCTTTAATGGTGAGTTACCGTCCAAAGGCTCAGTGTTAGCACCAGTGAAGTCTGTCTGTGACGAATGTCCTCTAAAAAAAGAGGAGAAGAAGATTTCCAAGATATATCGAGTGTACGAGAAGGTGCCTGAGCCTGAGAAATGTCTTCTTGAACAAGGAATTATCTGCATGGGTCCTGCAACTCGAGCAGGCTGTGGTGCACAGTGTTTGAGTGTTAGTTATCCTTGCACTGGGTGTGGTGGTCCTTGTCCTAACGTGTTGGAGCAGGGGGCAGCTATGATGAGTGCTTTAGCATCTATTCTTGGCATCGACGAGGAGAAAGGAGCAGACTTCGACGCAGAGAAATTGATAAGCCAAATCAAGGATCCGGTTGGCACTTTCTACAAGTATTCATTACCACATTCTATTATCAGACGAAAGGTGATGAAGAAATGAAGCAAATATCCATCGACCCGATAACGAGGCTTGAAGGCCACGGTAAAATTGACATATTCTTAGACGATGCAGGGAACGTTGCGAACGCTTATATGATAATACCCGAGCTGAGAGGCTTCGAAAAGTTCTGTGAAGGAAGAAAAGCAGAAGACCTACCAATAATAACCACCAGAATATGTGGCGTCTGCCCAGTCGCCCACCATTTTGCGTCTACTAAAGCTTTGGACATGGCATTTAAAGTTGATCCGCCATCGACTGCCAAAAAGCTTAGAGAGCTCATGTATAGTGGCTACATTATCTACGATCACATACTGCACTTTTACTTCTTAGGAGGCCCAGACTTCGTTGTGGGCCCTGACGCGCCTGCCGCTGAAAGAAACATTTTAGGCGTGATTAAGAAAACTGGTTTGGACGTAGGTAAGGAAGTTATTAAACACAGAGCGTATGGACAGAAGATAACTGCCATTCTAGGCGGTAAAGCTACGCATCCTGTTTGCGGGATTCCCGGAGGTATTTCAAGTTCATTAAGCGAGGAGAATAGACAAGAGATTGAGAAGATGGCAAAGTCGTGTGTGGAGTTTGCTAAGTTCAGTCTCAGCTTGTTCAATGATGTGGTTTTGAAGAATGAAGATTACGTGAACTTGATTAAAAGCGACATCTACACCATGAGAACCTATTACATGGGTCTCGTCGATGATGATAACAAAGTCAACTTTTATGATGGAAAAGTGCGAGTTGTAGACCCAGAAGGCAGAGAATTCATAAAGTTCAGTCCAAATGAGTATCTAGACATTGTTGAAGAGCATGTGGAGCCGTGGACTTACGTCAAATTCCCATACCTCAAGAAGGTCGGCTGGAAAGGTTTCGTAGATGGCGCTGAAAGCGGTGTCTATCGTGTTGGCCCTCTAGGGCGGCTTAACGCTTCTGACGGTATGTCAACGCCTTTGGCACAACAAGAGTTCAAGAGAATGTATGAGACGTTAGGTAAACCCGTGCATTCTACTTTGGCTTTTCATTGGGCGAGGCTGATTGAATTAATGAACGCTTCTGAGAAAGCGTTGGAGCTCAGTCAAGACCCAGAGATTACAAGCAAGGATGTGAGAAATCCAGTAGGTGTGCCGGGCGAGGGTGTGGGAATTGTGGAGGCGGCAAGAGGTACTCTAATCCATCATTACATTCTAGACGAAGATGCCTTAGTGAAGAAGGTTAACTTGATAGTAGCTACAACCAACAATTCTGCAGCCATTAACCTGTCTATTCGTGACGCTGCGAAGGGTTTGATAAAGAATGGTGTAGTTAATGATGGGTTGTTAAACAAGGTGGAGATGGCGTTTAGAGCATATGACCCTTGTATGGCTTGTGCTACGCATTTTGCTGTTGGTCAGATGCCTCTTGAAGTGAAAATATACGACGGTAATAAGAAGCTGCTAAAGACTCTGAGAAGATAACCTTCTGCATCTTTTCATTTTTTATGCTTGTACAAAGAGAACTGGCAAATGAAAAAGCAGCATGCAACAGACACAAGCGAACTTGAGGACAACTTGCAGAGTTGGCTTTCTGGTGCTCGAAGAGTAGTAGTCACAGGGATTGGAAACCCACTTAGAAAAGACGACTTTGTTGGAGTTGAGATTGTAAGAAATCTACGTGGAAAAGTTTCACAGCTTGTTTACTTGGTAGAATGTGAAACCGTTCCTGAGAGCTTTATAGGGCCGATAACCAAGTTCAAACCCACACACATACTGCTCATCGACGCGGGTATTCTAAGTCAAAAGTTTGGTTCCTCAAAACTCATAGAGCCAGACCAGATGGCAACCGAGACAGCAATATCAACCCATGCCTTACCTCTCCAAATATTTTGCAAGTACCTCGCAAAAACAACAGGCGCTAAAATGGCGCTCCTCGTAATACAGCCAAAGGACACAAGCTTCGGAGAAGGACTGACCACAGAACTAAAGAAGGCGGCGAAACATTTGACTGATATTCTGTCAAAGTCTCTTCCTTAAAGATGGCGTGTTCTGTCAACTCTTCGAGGCTCAGAAATTGACTAAGCACCGGTTTCAACTATTGGAGTTTAGCAAACCACTGCTTTCCCGCCCATGTTTGATTTAACATTTTACCTCTTTTTTTGTATATAAGGCGAAAAAGGAGAACGATTCGAACCAATTTTCCTCAAAAAAGGTCTTTTTATCCATCTTTTTTGAGCCGAAATGCATAAATACACATCATAGTGCCTTTAGAGAAAAATGGAGGACAAAACCATGCGCAGCTATTCACAGGAAGAAGAGGAAGAAGAGGAAGAGGAAGAAGAAGAGGAATGGTGAAAGTAATGGCGAAGGGCAAGAAAAAAGGAAAGAAGCAAAAAAAGAGAAAGGAAGAATAGCAAACCACTTGAAACTTCTTTTTCCCATTTTCCCCTTTTTTAAGAGAGAAAGCGGCCGATAACCTCTTGCTTTTTCTTCTGGTTCTTTCAGTTTAAACTCATGCAGTTGTACAAGCCCCGAAGACTGATGGAACTGACCGATAAAAAAACCTTTAAGAAACGTAAGTTTATGATGTTTGATCACTCTTTGGGAACGCAAGGAGCTAAAGAAATAGTGTTAGAGCTTGGCAAGCTTGGTTCATGCTTGGTTCCAGAAACCAGCAGAGACATATCTACGGGCACCGTCTACCCCGATGACGCGTTTTCCGAAGAGCGGAGGAGACACATGATGGGAGATAGTGAGTGCGATGACGGTTCACAACATAACCAACGAAATAGTTGTGCGAATCAACAGGGGAAGTACGGCATCCGCCCAGAGAGTTCAGCGAAACGTGTTCCGAAGCCTCCCAAACATTCATCTAGATAGATTCCCTCAAACATTCAAACAATCCATTTTTTCATTGGCATTCAATTTAGGCGCAATTCTCGCCGGAACACTACTCGCCATCTACTTTGGCATATTTTCCCTTGCTCCATGGACACTTGCCGTATATCCAGGCATCCTAAGTATGAGAGGAGTCATAGGTGGTTTATTCAGCGGTCGCCTTAGCACAGGCTTACACATAGGAACCGTGAGAGTTGGCTTCACCAAAAACACGAAAAATTTCTACACGCTGTGGCGGGCCACCATTGTACTGACGCTTGAAAGTAGCATTATGCTCGGGATAGTTGCTTCGCTGTTTGGAATGTTTTTTGGGGGAATCAATTTTATGGATTCTGCTGCTATTTTAGGTGTTGTTATTGCGACCATGGCGTTGTCACTTGTACTCATTTCTCCGATTACGGTGGCTGTTTCGGTTTTGTCTTTTAGGCGTGGTTTGGACCCTGATGTGACCGTATATCCAGTTATTTCCACTGTGGCTGACATTGTTGTTACCGCATGCTACATTTTGGTACTAAATGCCTTCTTTTCGTTAAGCTATACTGGATATTATTTAATTGGAGTTTTCAACCTCATTTTTCTGTGTCTCGTGTTGGTTATTTTGTCTAAAGATGTTAGGGAAGAAGAATTTGCCAAAACAATCAAAGAATCCTTTCTTACTATAGCTCTAGTGGCTCTCATTGTAAACGTTACAGGTTCTTTTCTCGCTAGAATTACTGAAGTTGTTGGCAGTAGGCCGGAGATATACATTGTTTACCCTGCGTTGATCGATACTATCGGAAGCGTAGGGTCCATTGTGGGTTCAACCGCCACTACAAAACTGGTTTTGGGAACGCTCAAGTCGTCTTTTTCATCAATTAAGCAGCATTTAAATGAGATAGGTGGTGCGTGGGCGGCGTCGCTTGTGATGTTTACGCTTTACTCTGTAATTTCATGTGTCACGCAAGGGATGCCCGTATTGAAGCTCTTAAGATTCACAGCGCTACTTTTTGCCACAAACATCTTGGCTGCCTTGTCCATGGTCATTATCGCCTATGCTGTAGGGATACTTACATACAGAAAAGGATGGGACCCAGATAACTTCGTGATTCCCATTGAAAGCTCGTTGGCTGACACAATAACAACTATCTCCCTTCTCGCAGCTCTTAATGTAATAGGCTGGTAACCCAAGCGCTAATGAAACTACACAAAAAAGATTATAGTACCCATCTCTTCATTGTATCGCATGCCTTTGACACCTTTTCATCTGGGCCCTGGGTTGTTGATTGGGCTGTTACTCCTTAGTTACATCGATTTCACCACATTCTTGGTTGCCAGCGTCATCGCTGATGTGGAACCGATTATAGTCATAATCTTTGACCTAGACTATCCGCTTCACGGCTTCTTTCATTCTTTATTAGGAGGAACCATCGTTGCATTTCTTCTGGCTGCAGTGATGAGCAAAGCTAGAGAATCTCTTTCGCCTTTGTTGTCGTTTTTCAAGCTTGAACAGAAATCAACGTTCAAGAATATCCTACTAGCCTCCTTGACTGGCATCTACATTCATATACTACTCGATTCACGGATACATAGGGACATCCGACCGTTCTACCCAATGGATTTCAATCCCTTCTTAAGCAGTAGCACACTAGACGGATGGGATGTGCACGTGCTGTGTGTTTGGTGCTTTGTGGGAGCAGCAGCCATCTACTTAATCAGACTGTTTCTAATCTGGAGAAGAACTACGAAGTAACGCTTGAGCAAGAGCAGGAATGTGCGTCGAAACAGAGAATGTTATATTCCTATCGTGTTGTTGTCGAGATTTCGTGCGCATGATCGGCCAGAGCCGGGTAGCCTAGTAGCCTACAGGCCTGTGGAGCCTGGCGCCCGGGTTCAAATCCTGGCCCCGGCCCTCAACTCGCGCTGGACTGTTCAGGCCGGTTTCTGGTTTCGGTCCCTTTAGCCGTCTTATTGCATCCAGCAGGGTGTTCTCGGGCACCTTGCTGATGTTTAGCCCGACTTGCTTCGCGGTTCGCACTATTTCTTGGTCCAAGTAAAGGCAGGTTGAGACTTTGCTTCCCATCTTCCCACTTGCTCCCACATGATTTCATGTGCGTTGGGCTATTTATTGCTCCCTAAGGGAAAGCTCGAGGCAGTTGCGTTTGCGATATACTTGAGTACGCGGAAGCATACGCATAAGACTTAACAGCATATGAATCTAACTCTGTGGAGGTGTAATCATGAAGGGGAAAACTGGCAGAATAACTCGCCTTTGGCTAACCATGATCCGTGTTTCAGATATGGACAACGCCTTGCGTTTCTACAATGAAACTCTTGGCTTGCCCATAGCCCTTGACGCTAGAATGTTTAACCATGCGGAAGTTGGTCCAGATGAGCCATTGGCTAAGATCGGCTTGTATGCGACTGGTAAGAAATCTAGGAGGAAAAAGCGAACTGGGATAGTTTTCGATACAGACGACATCTATGCACTCCATGAACGGCTCAAAAGGCAAGGGGTTAGATTCACTCTCAAGCCTACCAAGATGCCATGGGGTGGCATAGTTGCTGACTTCTTGGACCCTGATAACAATGAACTTGAGGTCGTTCAAGACCCGGAACACTACAAAAAGACGCATGCACATCAATAACCATGCCTACATGCGCCCTACCCACGGCACATGCGCATGCATTCTGACTATTTTATAGAGTTTCACAAAGAACATAAGCGCGCGCACAAATCCAGTAGGTTGACCCATTAGGATCTGGCATACGTGCTTAACATGGCAAAATTAATTAGGAATCCGAGTTAAGAAAGGTCGGTGGTCTTGTGGTAGAACGAAGTCGAGTTAAGATAACGGTTTTGAAAAAGTTGAGTACAAAGGAGATCTTTAGTGACAACCCTCCTTTGGGAAAGAACGTAAAGGCTTGTCCCGTGTATAAGGAAGGTCAGGAGTTTATCGTCGGCGAAGATGGTGGGATGCCAGAAGGATTTTGTCATTGGGCTTGGAACGATATGTACAAGGTAGTAACCGCATTGAGGCATGGTGTAAACTGGGAACCAGGAACAAAGGAGAAAGGAGCTCCCACTGTACACTGCTGCACTGATGGGCTAAGACCAGTTATATTCAAACTCGAACGCATTTGACTATACGCGAGGGTTCCAGCGTGTTTTATGTCCCAGCCTGAAATTCACAGACGTCCTTAGGCGAAATTAGGAAATGAGTAGGTTGGGCACGAGGTACCATGAAGTTCACGGGTTCGATTTGCCGGAAAAACTCTATGGAGTTCATAGGTACATTTTCGATTATTGGAGTCAAAAGCGCTTCCAAACTAAGCCTAACATAGGAGCGTGCTCGAAATATTCAAAGAGAATCGGAGTCCTGTTTGTTTCAACCTGGCGAGGTTTTGATGGATTCTTGGAATAGTTTCTTCACAACGGTTCTTCTTGCCTTTTGAGCGACAAGATCAGAGGTTACAAGGTCTAATGCTTCTTCTGGGCACCATTCGATACACTGGGGTTTGCCTTCGTCTTGACAAAGGTCACATATGTAAACCACTTTTGTCTCTGGATGTAACATGATGGCTCCGTAATCGCAGGCTTCAATGCACCAGCCGCATCCGTTGCATGCATCTTCATCCACCATGATTATGCCAGTTTCTTCAGATTGGGTCAAAGCATCTCTTGGGCAAGCAGCTACGCACGGAGGGTCTTCGCAAAGTCTACACGTGACCGCAAGGTTGGCGAACGGATTCAATCGTACAGCGCGTATTCTAGATTTTGTCGGATTGTAGGTCTTTTCCTTCACCATTGAACATGTATATTCGCAAACAGCGCAGCCAACACATTTGTTAGGATCTGCAGAGACAAATTTCTTCGCGTGAGTTACAGGCATATCCATCTACTCCTTTTACTTCGCTCCCTTCTTAGGTTTTTCAATTTTACCCTTCGCAATGTAAGCGAATTTGTTCAAATCTAGTTCTTTGAGTTTCTTCACCGTAGGAATACCATCCTTCGTCCATCCACGTACCTCGTAATAGTCATCCAGACCTACGTCAAACTCTTTCTGGTTGACACAGCTTCCCTTTGCAGCTCCCTTGTCCGGTATTGGCACAGTCATTATTTTTGGTGGCAAAGTGTCATATTCTCTCGTTCCCTTGCCCTCTCGGATGTTGAAGAGCCTTGCTATGTTGTTTATTCTTTCACCTGCCTGTCTCAGCTCTTCAGCAGTCATCTTGATACCCGTGGCTAGGGTGTAGTATTTCGCCATGTCTTCAAGCCCGTTATAATATACGCCTCTTGAGAACTTACACAAAATAAGCGAATCGATAACGTTGTATTGGTCTTCGAGATCCATGACTATCTTTCCTCTTCCCTTTTCAATCTTGTAACGATTCACGCTTCCGTTTACATCAGGTGAGTAAGCTCCAGATCGGAGGTGACAGGCCCCACGGAAGGAAACAGCAAATCCCAAAGCAGCAGTTTTCAATCCTCTAAGGTCGTAGCCCGGCAGTTCCAATCCTTTAATATGATTGGCATATTTTACTGCGCCTTTACCGATTTTTTCTGCAGCTCTCATAGTTCCCTCTGCGAGCACGTTGCCCAACCAACCCTTTCGAGAACCAATTCTCTTCACCATCTCTACCAAGGCTTCATGATTACCGAAGCGCAGGTCCAAGCCTTCCGTATCTTTCTTGGTCAGAATGCCATGCTCGTAGCAGTCCATGGCAAAGGCCACGATCACGCCTGTAGATATGCCGTCCATACCATAATAGTTGCATCGGCTGATTGCCTCGATAACCGCATCCAAATGGTCCACACCACAGTTCGGCCCAAGTGCCCACAAACACTCAAATTCCACCCTCGTAGTTGTTCCCTTGTACGGACCCTCAGGAACAAATGCAATGTGATCGCAACGCATGCCACACGTTGCGCATCCAATAATTTTTTTGATGTAACGCTCATTCAAGTATTCCCCACTGACTTTCTCCGCACCATCAAAAGTTGCTTGGGTGAAGTTCCTCGTAGGTAAGGCTGCTAGGGCATTTAGAACGAGGACGTTCTCCGGCGTTCCTAAGGTTCTGTATTTTCTTGTTTTTGGGCCTTTCATGCGTTCGTGTATTATCTTTATGAATTCCTTGAACTCTTCAAGATTCGCCACGTTCACATCTTTTGTTCCGCGAACAGCAACGGCTTTGAGGTTTTTGGACCCCATCACAGCACCCATGCCAGTTCTTCCTATCGCCCTGAATTCGTCATTTAAGGCGCAGGCAACTCGAACAAGTTTTTCTCCTGCTTCACCAATCGACATCACACGGATGTAATAATCGCCTAGCTCTTCTTTGATGGCTTCCTCTGTTTCATGAGAAGGCTTTCCCTTCAGACGCTCAGCATCCATTAATTGAACCGAATCATCGTCGATAAACACGTAAACCAGCTTTTCAGATTTACCAGTGAGGATGACCGCGTCGTAGCCAGCTCGTTTCAACTCGGCTCCGAAGAAGCCATGGGCCTTAGATTCGGCTACTCCTCCAGTTGCAGGTGACTTCGAAACCACTGCGTAGCCGTTTCCTGCCGAGGGGGCCATGGTCCCGCTGAGTGGTCCTGTAACCAAGATGATGGGATTCTCAGGGCTGAAAGGATCTGTACCCGGGTTGGAATGGTCAAAAAGCAGGCGCATCCCAAGTCCTATGCCTCCTATAAATTGCTTGGCCAGTTCCACGTTCAGAGGTTTAGTTTCAACCTTTCCACTTGTCAAGTCTATATGAAGTATTTTTCCAGCGTAACTCACTTTATTCCACCTTGTGAATCATGATCCACTGCTGAGGGAAAATATTAGAGAAGAATGGATAGATATTAATTTTCCTAAAAACTGAACAAGAAAAGGCAAACAGCACAAAAGACTTGTTCTAGATATCATTAAAGTCCTGTGTCGCGCAGTTGATAACTGGCGAATGAAGGTTAAACTTCTAAGCGTGTTTCCATCGTCGTTAGGTTGTTGCATCCACCTTTCGTGACTTCTACGATGTCTTCTATTCTCACTCCGCCTATGTCTGGATCGTACAATCCCGGTTCGACAGTGACTACGTTGTGTTCTTTCAGTGGGAATTTGTAAAGTTCACTGAGACTGGGCCCCTCATGTATCTCTAGTCCTACTCCGTGGCCTAAGCTGTGAATAAATCCTTTTTTGATTCGTTTTCCACCTCTCACCGTGTCGTAACCAGCCTTCTCCAGCACATCACAACACACATCATTCATGTCACTGCCGAGAACGCCTGCGTGAAGAGCATCGACGGAAGCATTTTTAGCCTCAAGAACCGCGTCGAACATCCTCTTGACATCATCTGAGGCCTTTCCCTTCACAACCATCCGTGTCATATCTGACCAGTAGCGTTTCCGTTCGCTTCTTGGAAAGACGTCCATGATGATGGGTTGGTTTGCTTTGAGCTTATCTTCTGGGTCACCGTTGTAGTGTGGATCTGCTCCTCGAGGGCCACATGCGACTATGAGTTCTTCTTCTATTATGATCCCTTGGTCGAGGAATTTGTGGCCGATGAGCGACTTTACTCTCTTGACGGTTAGAGGCTGCTTCTTTC
>Ga0224501_10000784_pt1 | contig 24604 bp, 25 predicted proteins | sample SF_Oct11_sed_USG_4_FD_169105 | JGI IMG/M metagenome (GOLD analysis project Ga0224501, IMG submission 169105) | Sediment microbial communities from San Francisco Bay, California, United States - SF_Oct11_sed_USGS_8_1 | ecosystem: Environmental > Aquatic > Marine > Sediment | place: USA... | reverse complement strand
TTTAAGTCATCCCGCATTTTACCGTTTTCCTGTATTAAAGGGTCCCAGTAGCGTGAGCCGAGCCGGTCCACCTGCCACAGGCAGTGTTCATCGAACCCGGCTTTATCGGGGTACGTACCGATACCTTTGTTACGGGCTGCCAACTGCCATTTCCCGACAACGCAGGTGGCGTATCCGGCTTTCTTGAGCAAATGACCGAAGGTTGTCTCTTCAGGATGGAGGGCTCCGAACTCCGTGTAGTTTCGGAAATTGTACTGGCCGGTCATGATCTGGACCCGTGAAGGCGTGCAGAGCGGCTGGGAATAGCAGTGGGTGAAACGGACGCCTGTGCCGGCCAACTTATCCAGATGCGGCGTTTTATAAGAGAGGCTGCCGTTGCAGCTTAAACCTTCATAGCCAAGGTCATCGGCCATGATGAAAATGATATTTGGCTTTCGTCTCTGGATTCTTTTTTGAAAAGGAAAAGACGGCAGAGCCAGTGACAGCGCTCCCCATCCGGTTGCCTTTAAAAATCGCCGCCGGGTAAATTTGGAGGAATTCATCATCTTGCCTTCTCATATAAGCATAATCTTTCTTGACAAAAATTCAACACAGAAAATGAACTGATATAAAGGCATTCAATAAAATCTCATTGCGGGAGAAACGAAGCAATCTCCTAAAATAAATGCATTTTTTCCCTAAGGGATTGCCACAATGCGCCCACAATGACACCAAAGGAAAGAGATTGCCACGCCCTTCAGGCTCGCAATGACAGAGGAGGTCATCTCCAAATCAAGATCAGAGATAAACCAGGCTCTTGGAATGAAATGAATTTGAAAGCGGTAGGCGCTGGGCGCTATCTCAGAATCTTCTCGCCCTCACCCGGAAATCGATGTTGTCCTTGACCCACTTCCACAATTTCTCCTGCTGAGCAAGTTCTACACTGGGCTCCATCTGGGCCCGCCACCCCACCATAACTTCACCGGCAACTGTCCAGATACGGACTCGCCTCGAATGGACATCTTCTCGCCAGTGCTGGGCGACTTTGGGCTCCAGATAAGTGAGGCGAACAGTGACTCTCCGGGACAGGTATTCCAGTGGGTCCAGTTTGATCTTTTCGTAAGCGCCTTCATCCTCGCGAGTTCCCAGGGCTGGGACTCCGTCAGTCACGATGACGATGGAGATTGGCGCCAGAGTGAGGTTCCTGTCCTTGGTGAGTCGGGCAATTTCCTCGAAGAAGGCGTTGAAGTCTGTAATGATGTCTTCCGGGGGAAACCACTTGCGTAGTTCCTCTTCGATCTGGGCAATATTCTTTTCCTCGAGGTCATGAATGGGATGAAAGGCTTTTGGTTCATCCGCGTTTGTGCCTCCTATGGAGCCCACGAACAGTGCCCGCAGCTTATTCAATCCGCCCAGTTCATTGAGGTGGCCGTAGATGTAATGAGACAGGAAAGCAATAGCGTCATTGTAATAGCCGGTACCGCGGAATGAGCCGCTCACATCCACTCCGACAAACAGGACCAACCTTGGTTTTTGCTGACCGGTCGGAGCAGTGCACGCCGTGCAGGCTATCAGGACAAAGACGATCGCGGCTATCCAGGCCGAACGCTTACAACATTTCTGCATCAGATTCATCTCCTTTCTCAGGGGCCAGATGCCGCTTAAACAAGATCTCCCGTGTATCCATCACATCCTTCAGCGCTTTGAACGGGAGGTTGAAGACCGGCCGTGCAGTCAACAAGATCATACAGAAGTTCAGGATTGCCGCTAATACTTGGAGGATGGGCAGGGTAAGGAACTCTAAAAGCTCATTGAATTTCCGATGGAGCCAATCGATCTCATTCTTGAAATCCTGAAGCGGCCTCTGCCACCATCTGGATAACTCTGCGGCTTCCGGAGCAGCTTCTCTCGCTCCTCCTGCCGCCTGTTCAACAGGCCGGCGGGAGATCAAAGCCAGGAGCGGCGGTGTGCCGTACTGCGCGAAAAGGAACCAGGTCATGCCTCGGATGGCAATCCATCCGAAACTCGCCACGGAAAGCGTGAAGAAGATCCCGACTCGCATTCCTGTCTGCTGGACGACCCAGGGTGTGATCGCATCAACCAGCTCACGGTAGAGGAACATCACCTCAAACCCCATCACGATCAGCTCGATGATAACCATCTGGACGATCAGCTTGACTTTCTTTGTCCGGATGGCCTCTGCCAGGGCCTGGAGTGCGGCAAAACTGCCCATGATCAGGATAAGGAGGAACACATACAGCAGCGGCATGGTGAACGGCGAGACCTGCTCTGTTCCGACGATATCCATCAGCACTTCTGAGATCGTCGGCATCAGGACAAAGGTAAAGATACCTGACTCAAGCATGCACCAGAAAACGAGGATCAGGAAGGCTATCCAGGGAACTCCGGGACGGAAGAAGCTCTTGGTCATCCGGCCGGTCATCGCGAACGGAGCAGCCAGGATATTTTTGAGAGCAACGACCACGAATTTAACAGCGAGCCGCAATACGGAGAATATCCAGCCCAGCACGACAATCACCAGCCGAAACAGGCCGACCCAGAACAGCCAAACCGCCCGGGCTGCATCCCACCAGGCAAGGAGAAGGGTGGACACAAAGTTTACCCTTCTTGACCGGAACGGCAGGGTGTAGATGGAAAGCTGGGTGCACCAGACGGCTCCCAGCAAAAGAAGAACAGGGAAAAAAAGGAATAAGTATTTTCCGATGGCTGCCCAGACTGAGGAAGAATGAAGGAAGAAATTCAGGATCGATTTTTGAAGGGGGAGAATCCAAACGAGCGGTACCAAGAGAATTCTGAGAATCTCCTGCCATTGCTCAGTTGATACGTCTGAAATTTGTTGTTTAAACATTACCCATCCCTCACTTAATAGACTTAATAGATTTGCATAAAAAATATATTTCCCTGGAGATGTTTGCAATGCCCTTTTAAGGGGAAATGGAAGGTGATTTTTCCCCTCCGACGTGACCAATCTGGAGCATCCCGATTCCACCTCAAGAGGTTAATTCTTCCTGCGGCTAGTCCTGAATGAAATTGGGGGCAGGGCCCAGGGGGAACAGCCATTTTTTTAAAGAGAAAATTGCGAAGAAAGACCATTCCATTAAGGAACATTCCTTTAAGACTTGACATCTCGAGCTTAAAACTATACATTATTAACACTCTTATAGGAGTGTTATATGAGTGTTTCCAGAAAAAAATCTTTGGACAGTAAAGTAACAATCAAAATCCCGAGGCCCCTGTACAACCGGATATCAAAAATAGTCGCCGGGAGCGGTTTCAATTCAGTCACCGATTTCATCGTTTATGTCCTTCGTGACCTGGTAGCGACCGGAAAGGAGATCGATACTCCAAAAAGAATCGAAGACACGAGTCTGAGTAAAGAGGAGATCGAAGCTATCCGAAAACGTCTGAAGTCATTGGGTTATCTTTAATCATTCTCATTCCTGATGAATTCAGGCGTCTGAAATCTTATTAATCGGAGGAAGATATGTCGCAGCAACTCGTCCCGCCGCATGGTGGCCGACTCAAGCCTTTGCTCGCGGAGGGTGAAGAACTCAAGCAGGAGAGGGAAAGAGCCCGATCCCTTCAGACTGTGCGCCTCACTTCGCGTGAAACATCTGATTTGATCATGATGGCCATGGGCGCATTCAGCCCGCTGGAAGGATTCATGGGAAAAGACGACTATACGGGTGTGGTCGAAAACATGCACATGGCTGATAGGACACTCTGGCCGGTCCCGATCACGCTCTCTGTTTCCAAAAATCGGGCGGAAAAACTGTCCATCGGCTCCGAGATCGCACTCGCGGACGATGACAGCGGGGAGCTCATGGGCAGCATGAAAGTGACCGAAAAATTCACTTATGACAAGCGCCTGGAGGCAAAAAACGTTTTCCGGACCGAAGATGAAGCCCATCCAGGAGTGGCCAAGCTTATGGCTCAGGAAGAGGTCTTGCTCGCCGGGCCGGTTAAGGCAGTCAGTGAAGGCCCCTATCCGCAGTTATACGGTCAATACTTCGGACGGCCTGCGGAGATAAGAAGGATATTCGAAGATCTCGGCTGGAGCACTGTGGCGGCTTTCCAGACGAGAAACCCGATTCACCGGAGCCACGAATACTGCACCAAGATCGCTCTGGAAGTCAGCGACGGTATTTTGATCCATCCTCTGGTTGGCAAGCTCAAAGCTGACGACATTCCTGCCGATATCCGCATGAAATGCTATGAGGTGCTGATGGAAAATTACTACCCCAGAGACAGAGTGGTCCTCAAAGTCTATCCGATGGAGATGCGCTATGCCGGGCCGAGGGAAGCCATCCTGCATGCGATTTTCAGACAGAACTATGGCTGCAGCCATTTGATCGTTGGCCGCGACCATGCCGGTGTCGGAGATTACTACGGCCCTTTTGACGCTCAAGACATATTCGATGAGCTCGAAGAGGGCGAACTTCTTCTTAAGCCGCTGAAAATAGACTGGACCTTCTGGTGCCACAAATGCGACGGCATGGCTTCAATGAAAACATGCCCTCATGATAAACAGGACCGGGTTCTCATTAGCGGTACCAATCTTCGCCAGATGCTGGCCGGAGGCGAGATGCCGCCTAAAGAATTCAGCCGGCCTGAAGTCGTCAGGATTCTGATCGACTACTATAAAAACCTGAATAGCGGCTGACGACTCAATCTGCTTAAGGAGAAATACTCATGACCGAACAAAAAGCAACCAACATAACCTGGCATCAAAGTTTATTGAGCAAACAGGACAGGGAGAATATACTCGGTCAGAAAGGAGTCGTTGTCTGGTTTACGGGGCTTCCCAGCTCGGGCAAATCAACCATAGCTCATGCGGTTGAGGAGGAACTCTACAGACGCGGCCATCTCTGCTATGTCCTGGACGGCGACAACATCCGCCATGGCCTGAATAAAAATCTCGGCTTTTCCCCGGAAGACCGGGAAGAGAACATCCGCCGCATCGGTGAAGTGGCCAGACTCTTTGCCCAGGCTGGCTTGATAGCCATGACCGCTTTCATCTCCCCTTACCGGAAAGACCGTGATAAGGCTCGGCAATTGCTCGAAGACGGGGAATTCATCGAAGTTTTCGTCAAGGTCTCCCTGAAGGAGGCTGAGGAAAGGGACCCCAAAGGACTCTACAAAAAGGCCCGCGCAGGTGAGATCAAAGAGTTCACGGGTATTTCCGCTCCTTATGAAGAACCGCTGAACCCCGAACTGGCAATAGATACAGACCAGCTGGATCCGGCCCAGAGTAAAGATATGGTCATCCAGTACTTAGAGGATAAAAAAATCATCAATAAGTCATAACTCAGAGTGATAACCGGAGACCGCACCTTCATCATTCACGCTTTTTCCTCTTCTATCTTACACACAGCGTAATACATCGAGGCGAAAGTGCTGCGGACCCAGATAATGACCGGGATGATACCGACTCCAAAGCAGATCAGGCCAGCAATAGCCAACAGAAAGGCAAGCAGTCCTATGACAAATATATGCCCTGAATATCCTGTGGTCATCTTCCAGCTCTCTTTCACAGCTTCCACAGGGTCCATTTTCCGGTCCATCACCAGATATTTCACGAATGCCAGTTTACAGGCGAAAATGATACCCGGGACAACGAAGAACATCATTCCAATGCCAACGATCGCCCCTTTCAATAATGCAGCCAGTACCACATTCATGTAATTCTGAAAGGCGAGGAACATATCGCTGACCTCAAACTGCTCGTTTCGGGCGGCCTTGAGAAAGACGAACGCGGCACCATAATCGATGGGGTGGATAAGGAGGAGGAGATAAATAAACGCAAATATCTGTAAAATGGCTCCTCCGGCAGTCCCTCTTCCGTCAAGCCCTTGTACCATTGCCAGCGGCAACCACACGACTCCGACGATCAAGCTGATCAGAAACAGGTCCAGGAAGAACTTCTTCATCATGCCCCAGCCATAACTGTAAGCCGAACCAGCAGTGGGCGAAAGCACAGCGACCGAAACAGCCGCTTCTTCTTTTTTCTTTTTATTCTTGTTCGCCTCTTCTTTCTTGTTGTTCATAGTTAGATCTCCTTTTTTTATTTTATCGATTGTAAAAAGAAATAAAACCTTTATTGGCCATGATAACCTCATTTAGCGTTCCAAGGTGTATTCTCCCGTTTTGCAGTCCATACATACATAATGATCAGGCCAAGTATTACGACTGGAATGACTAAGATTCCCGCTTCAGGACCGAAAGAACCACCTGTGATCCAGTTAGCACCTGAAGTCGTCTGTTTAATAAGGCTTTCTGTTTTCATGCCACTGACTGTAAAGCCCAATACGGAACCTTGAAAAAAATCCCAACCCGCATGCATTCCCATTGATAACCAGAGCTGACCTGTGCGCAGCCAGCCGAATATCCGGACATAGCCAATAATGGCAATAAGTATACCTGATAATATGGTGCTGTTAGGATTAGACATATGGAGCAGACCGTAGAGTATGCAGGATAGGAGAACAGCCCACCATATTCCCATTCCATCCTTCATATTCTGGAGTAGATAACCACGAAAGGCTAATTCTTCTGACCATCCAACTGCTAAGCCAATCCCAAAAAACCAAAATAAAATTCCAAATACTGCAGAAATACCACTGCTGCTCCAGCCGATCTCCTTGATCTCCAATAAACCGGAAACCAAGAAAACGACAAATAACGTTCCAATCATCAAACCGCTTATTCCGAGTCCCACGAAAAAATCTTTTACAGCGGTAGAATTCAATCTGAGGCCAAGTGATACGAAGGATTTTTTATCAATATATTTCCGGACAATCCAAACAACACAGATAGATGCAATTATGACAAGAAATCCCCGAACAACCCACCAACTCCAGGTCGTTCTATCCAAACGGCCGATGACTTTAAAGGCGGCCTCACTGAGAATTCGTGACAAGATTAAGAAAAAGAAAATAAAAATCAATATTCTCCATCCCGCACGAAGACGGCTTTCTCCCTGGTTTAAAAACATTATCTTAATCATGGCTCTTCCTATGATAAATTGTTCCGATTCTACTTCTATATATTCTCATTTACACACAGCATGATACATCGAGGCGAAAGTACTGCGGACCCAGATGATCACCGGGATGATACCGACTCCAAAACAGATCAGGCCGGCGATAGCTAACGGAAAAGCAAGGAGTCCTATAACAAATATATGCCCTGAATATCCTGTTATCCTCTTCTTTCTTGTTGTTCATAGTTAGATCTCCTTTACTTTTTTTATCGATCGTTCATTACCCAAATCAGGCAAAAACAATCAAGACGATAAATATCAACATGGCGATTAAAACCGCTAATTTGGGGTTGATGAATCCCTTTTGTTTTTTAGACCGCTTCCATCCAAATCCAGGTAAAAAATCCTTGACTTGTCTGAAAGCAGTATCAAAATCGGTCTTATTTTCTTTCGTACGGATCATTTCAACCTCCATTTATCATCTCATGATAAAAAATTTGAAACTTTCATTTTTAATTCACTCACAATGGTAAAATATGTGAAAAAAAAGGAGATTTCATCCAACGAAAGTAGGAAAGGCAAAAAACACGACTTTAGTCGTGTTCAATTATTGAGGGGAGTGCTTTATCTTATTATGGAAGCATCTTCTATGATGACCTGATGAGAGAAGCATCCGACCAATGAAGAAGTGCAGCGATGATTCCTCTCCATCCGAAGCCCATGAAGGAGGGTGGGAGGGTTTGGCTGGGATGAAGGGGAACTGGCGCTTTAACAGGTTATATCTTCATAATTAAATGTCATAGAAATAGATATGCTTATTTATATTGAGAAAATATCCTCATATTGTATACTTTTATAAGTGACTGAATGCTCTGAACCAGGACGATGAGCAACTTTATTTTTATCCCTATTGTTATCCTCTCCATCAGCGCTGGATTATGCGCCATCCTGATCACCTATCAGCTTCAGAAGAAATACAGGCTGGGCTACCTCTCCGCTTACCTCTATTTTCAGATCTTCATCAATGTTTTCGGCCTGTATGGAATCATGGGTCAAGGGCTTGTCAAAAAATACTCCAGCAGCAGGCATCGCCGTTCAAGACAGTTGAAACGATCGGACATTTCTTCTCCCTGCTCGGTATTCCTTTTCTGATCTTGGCCTGGTATATGTTCATCAGGCTCTGCCGCGAAATCGTTGAGAAAAAATTATCCCGCACTTTTAATCTGGTTTACTTTCTGGCCCTTATTTTTTCGTTCCTTGCTTACGGAAGCGTCATCGCCCTGTTCAATCTCTCCGACTTCGGGGACGAGCCCTTTACTCTTTTTTCGACTATCATCTCGTTCCTGTATGTCGGCTTGCAGGTCCTGGTTCTCATAATTGCCCTTTCCCAGCTTTTCATACATTCCAGAACAATCCCTGATGGCATAAAGCAAAAGGCTATTCAGGCTTTTGCCTTTCTGAATGTATCAGTGTTCGGTGTGAGCATCATTTTCTTTCTTCTTGCCCTTCGAAGCAGTGCACTCGCAGCTTTATATCTCCTCGTCTTCTTCTCCGCCAACATCCCGCCTGTCCTCTACTGGAAAGCTTATTTGAAAAAACATTACATCGCGCCCGTCCTTCAGGCCATCGATATTCTAACCATGAAAGAGTTTTTCGCGGAATACAATATCTCCAAGAGAGAAGAAGAAGTGATTCAACAAATGTGTGAAGGAAAAACAAATAAGGAGATCAGCGAAACGCTGTTTATCTCACTCCAGACAGTCAAAGACCATATCTACCGCATCTACCAGAAGACCGATGTCAAAAACCGTGTCCAGCTGATCAACCTTATCCAGGGCTATAAAAACGAATAGAGACCCCGGACGTTCTCAGGTTAGTATCTCTGTTTTCGGACTCTTTGCGCTGTCGGACGGAAATCCCTGGCCAAATCATAGATCATTTGTTCGATGATGACCATGAAAGCCTCATCCTTATCCTGCATGCTAAAATGAGGAATTCTACCTTCCATAAGGCCAACATTGGCTAAAGAGCCCTTGCGATAAACCGAATCCGTCCACATGGTCGCCCCGGATTCCGTGGAGTAAAGCCGGGATGTCATCGACATATTGAAGCTTGCCCGGACACTCATACTCTTGATCAACGCTCCAATGCTCACTTGAGGCTTGACATCAGAAACAGAAATTTTGCCATAAAAAAACGAGGTGACATTAAAACGTTCTCCGATCGCCTGCATGGCGTTCCGGTCGAGAGTCGAAATACCCACCTCATTTAAGACTTCATCAATCTTGCCCAGTTCAATGATCTGAACCCCTCCCTGATGCTGGGTAATAGCCTGTAAGAACCGCTGCGTTGCCATTTCATCGAGCTCTCCTTTGGCATTCTCGACTGAAAAGGAAATCAATCCAATGGTCGGCTGAGCTGTTAAATCAATCCTGGGCGGCACCATGACAACGACACTCCGAGAACAGCTGATAAACATAAACAACGTTAAAACCAATAAAAACCTTTTGGTCATGATATCACTCCTTTCGCCTCCTTAATTTATAAAAAAAGGGCCTGCAATTCAATGTTTTTTCCAGTCACTCCCTTCTTTTTAGTCGGTCCTACGAATGCAAAAACAGAAAAAGGGGCCTGGCCCCTTTATCATGCGGGAAGCATCTGACCTAATGAGGAAGTGTGACGACGGTTCCTCTCCATCCGAAGCCAATGGTGGAGGGTGGGAGGGTCTTGGCTAGGATGGAGGGGAACCGTCGCTGTAAAAGATCACACCTTCATAATTTACTGTTACAGAAAGAGACAAGTACATCTGTCCCTTTTCACTTTAGCATCGGGATTTTGATGCCTTTTTCCCTAGCACACTGAATCGCTTCTCCATACCCGGCATCCGCATGACGGGCCACACCTAAACCCGGGTCAACAGAGAGAACTCGACGCAATCGTTTTTCTGTGGAGTCCTGGCCATCGGCTACGATGACCATCCCGGCGTGGATCGCCAGACCGATGCCCACTCCTCCCCCGTGATGGACTGACACCCAGGATGCTCCGCTGACTGCGTTCAGGAGGGCATTGAGGATCGGCCAATCGGCTATAGCGTCTGACCCGTCTTTCATTCCTTCTGTTTCCCTGTTGGGAGAGGCCACTGACCCGGCATCCAGATGATCCCTGCCGATGACGACAGGAGCTCTGATTTTCCCTTTCTTCACAAGATGATTGATCAGAGCTCCGAAACGTTCCCTCTCTCCATAGCCAAGCCAGCAGATCCGGGATGGAAGCCCCTGGAATTTCACCTGATTTTGCGCTTTCCTGATCCATCTTTCCAGGGCTTTATCCTCGGGAAACTCCTCCAGGACCGCCTCATCGGTCACGTAAATGTCCTCGGGCTTTCCGGAGAGGGCAGCCCAGCGGAACGGCCCTTTCCCTTGACAGAAGAGAGGACGGATGTATTCCGGGACAAAACCGGGGATATCGAAGGCTTTTTCTACGCCAGCCTTCTGAGCCTGACCGCGGATGTTATTGCCGTAATCAAAAGCCCTCGCACCCCTTTTCTGGAGCTCAAGCATGGCCTGGACATGGACGGCCAGGGATTGATAGGCTCTTTTAATATACTCTTCAGGGTTTTCCGTCCTCATAATGAGTGCCTCTTCATACGGGATCCCATGGGGGACATACCCGTTCAGCTCATCATGGGCTGAAGTCTGGTCGGTCAACACATCCGGAGTGATCCCCCGTTTGACAAATTCCGGAAGTATGTCGGCCGCATTCCCGAGGAGGGCTATGGAACGGGCTTCGCCCTTTTCTTTAGCTTTATCGGCGAGCTTCAAAGCCTCATCCAAATGAGTGACCATTATGTCCACGTACTTTGTATTCAAACGTCTTTGAATCCTGTCCTTATCGACCTCAACGACTACAGCAACTCCTTCGTTCATGGTTACCGCCAGGGGCTGGGCGCCTCCCATTCCTCCCAGACCAGCGCTCAACACCAGTTTCCCTTTCAAGCTCCCTCCAAAATGAGTCCGGGCGACTGAGGCGAGGGTTTCGTATGTTCCCTGGAGGATTCCCTGAGTTCCGATATAGATCCAGCTTCCCGCGGTCATCTGTCCGTACATAGTCAGGCCTTTGGCTTCGAGCCGGCGGAATTCATCCCAAGTCGCCCATTTGGGCACGATCAGAGCATTGGCGATCAGAACACGAGGAGCTTCAGCATGGGTTGGAAAGACAGCCACCGGTTTTCCTGACTGGACGATCAACGTCTCGTCGTTTTGGAGGCTCTTCAAACTCTCGACGATCGCCCAGAAACACTCCCAGTTTCGAGCCGCTTTGCCTGTCCCTCCGTAGACAATCAATTCCTCAGGCTTCTCCCCTACTTCAGGGTCAAGATTGTTCATCATCATCCTCAGTGCCCCTTCCTGTGACCAGCCTTTTGTGTTCAGCTGAGAGCCTCTAGGCGCCCTGATCTCCTTGTATTCATATTTCTTTTTATCCGTCATCCTAACCTCCTCATTCACGGCTGACCTCTCAGCCTGGCAGCGGCTCAAGCCCGCAACCCATTCCTGGGCTATGCCTTATATTTCGGGGAACTTGTCCATTCTCTCGATTGTCTTCTCTTTTCCGATAAGCTCAAGGACATCGAAAATACCCGGGCTTACCGGTGTGCCCACTACAAGCATCCTCAGGGCATGGATGAGGAGAGCGGCTTTCACTCCCTCTTTTTCAGCCCTCAGGCGTAAAACCTTCTCGATATTTTCTACCGTAAAACTTTCCATCCGAGCAAAGTCTTCCCTCAATTTGGGGAGGAGCTCTTCCAGGCGTTCATCTCTCAAATACTTCTCAATCCCGGCCGGGTCGTAGTCAATATCGCCGGAAAGAAAGGGCTTTGCCCTCAGGGGAAAATCTTTGATCTTCCGGCTTCTCTCCTTTAAAAGTTCGACGAGCTTTAAATACCAATCCTTTTTCTTGCCGCTCGGTTCACTCTGTATAATGTTCTCTCTTTTCAATTCTTCAAAGACATAAGGAGCAAGCTCATCGACGCTCATCTGAGATATCAACTGCCCGTTAAGCCAATCAAGCTTGTCCAGGTCGAAGACCGGGCTTCCCTTGCTCAGTTTTTCCAGCGAGAATTCCTTTATCATCTCTCCCAGAGAATAAAGCCTTTTTTCTTCTCCAGGGGACCAGCTCATCTGAGCCAAAAAATTCAGCATAGCCAGGGGGAAGTAGCCTTCCTCCCTGAACTGAAGAATAGATGTGACTCCGTGCCTTTTACTCAGCTTTTTTTTATCCGGACCGAGGATAAGAGCCAGATGGGCGAATTGGGGAAGAGGAGAACCAAAAGCCTTGTAAAGCAGTATCTGCTTGGGAGTGTTAGAAATATGGTCATCTCCCCGGATAACATGAGTGATTCCTTGTTCGATATCGTCAACCACTACTGACAGATGATAGGTGGGAAGTCCGTCTCCTCTTAAAAGAACGAAATCTTCAATGTTTTTGCTCGCCACAGATATGGGCCCATGGATAAGATCGCTGTACCTTATTTCACCTTCCGGGACTAAAAACCTGATCGCTTTTGGCCGGCCCTCTTCTTCAAACTTACTCTTTTCCCGCTCTGATAGCTTCAAACACCGGCGGTCATACTCCCAGTATTCTCCTCGAGAAGAGGCCATCTCCTTCCTCTCTCGAATTTCCTCGGGGAGACAAAAGCAGTTGTAGGCGCAGCCTTTTCCCACGAGTTCTTCCGCCCGCTTTCGGTAAACATCTATTCGTTCAGACTGGTAGAGAGGCCCCTCATCCCACTCCAATCCCAGCCAATTCAAGCCTTCCAGAATTCCCCTGCTCATCTCTTCCGAAGAACGGGCAAGATCCGTGTCTTCGATGCGCAGGATAAACTTCCCCTTATGATGACGGGCAAAAAGCCAGTTAAAGAGAGAAGTTCGGGCCGCGCCGATGTGGAGGTATCCGGTGGGGCTGGGGGCAAACCTTACGCGAACCATTTCTCAGTCTTAAGTCTCTTTGAATATACCATAAAGAAATGGACAGCGTAAACGGCAAAAAGACAGACTTTTTTTGGGAGGGTTCCTTTTAGCCCTTTTTCTTGAAGAAAGACAGTGATTGTTCCCTTATAGAAAAGCAGCCTGTTCCCTTTTCTGTTAAAGCCCAAATTCCTCGACCATGGACTTCAGGAATTCCACTTTCGGCTCTGTCGCTGCCTCAAATTCAGTCATTATCTTCATCGCATACTCGTCGAAGAAAGTGAAATCGTCCTGATTACTCCAATTCTGCATACTCAAGTTTTCGAGCATTTCCTTGAGAACCTTTTCGTTAATCACATTGATCGTATGTTGAGGCAGGTTGCAATTTTCTTTCTCTAATAACTTGACCGCAATCTCCACTATTCCCCGCAGTTCCTCCTGATGCCTGATAATCTCCTGCTTGACAAAGAACTGATCCTTGGGGGATTCGGTATCAGCAAGCTTCACATAGAGCTTCTTTCCCTCTTGCAAATGCTTGCTCAGAGCATCAATAATGCACCCGGTATCAAGTATCGCTCTATCCTCATATTCATAATAACAGACTTCACCATCTTCCTCGGGTTCAGTCTTCTTGTTTTTATTCAATATTTCTATCATATCAGAGGCACGTCTCCCTTTTGGGCGTCCAGCCTCGCTGACACCTGCTTCCGGCTTTGGCTCAATCTCTATTTCTGCCGGCGGCTCTGTTTTAATCGTCTCTTTGGCTCTTTCCGGAGGAGGACCTGCCGCAACTGTTACCTTCTCTCGGATACCCGGCTCCTTCTCTTCTTCTTTAGGCTTCTCCTGCCAGTGTTTTTTCCACCTGCCTGAAAACATGGTCTGCATGGTTTCACTCTCTTCAATCTCTGTCCCCGGTTCTTCGGGAACAGCCTTCTCCTCAAATGGAACCTCTGCCTCTAACTCAGGAGCTTCTTCTGGCTGAGGCTCCTCTTCTATAATGATCTCGGGCTCCTTTTCCAATGCTGGAGCCTCGACTGTTTCCTTTTCTTCAATCTCATAGGTCTTTTCTTCCTCTGGCAGAGATTCCTCTCCGATGGCCACTTCTATATCCTTTTCTGAGGGCGGAGCTTCTCCTGGCTCGATCTTCTCTTCCATCTCAAAGGTGATTTCATCTTCTTCAGCAGGCTTTTCAAACGCTACTTCTTTCTTTTTCTCTTCAACAATTTCCTTTTTTTTAGGCCTAGTTTCCTCGGGCTCTCCCAGCATCTCCTTGATTTTCTTTACCTTTTCAAGCTCTTTGGTGAAATCCACACCCGCCTCTTCGGCTTCCTCAGCTTCTGCTTCGGGTATTTTTTCAGGAGGAACTTCAGCCTCGGGAGCTTCGATTTCTATCTCAGGAACCTCAGAAACCTCTGGTGCGGCTGCTTCTTCCTCGGCTTCTGCAGCTATTTCTCCAACCTCGCTGCTCAGTCCCTGTGCTTTCTCGAGTTCCTCGATGAGTTTTGCTGTGAGTTTTTCTATTTCTTTCTGGTAGTGAATGGCATTGCTGAGATGTTCTTCTATCTTCTTTTTTGCATCTTCGTTAGCCATCTCGCTTCTCCTTTGCTTTTTGTAGTATTTTATATGCGCCTAATCAAGCTGTCAAGTCTAACTTCTCTATTGTCGATTATAAAAATCTTATCGTATCCCATTGATTTTCTTATAACTATCCGTATCACAACTATGACCTTCACGCTTCATTAGGCTTTGCCAGAGAAACCTCTTTCTCAATTCTTTTTTAACACAATGATGAATGAATTGGAATAAAGAAGCTGGCATTATAAACAGCACGATATTCGAATCACTTCCATAAACAGAGATTCCATTCTCCAATTTTCAGCCATATTAACCGGGCAAGAAACAATATTCAAGAAAAAACTAAGCTCCTCGCCGCGGCTGCTCTGTCAACTCCTGCCAGGTCATTAAAAAACTTCACCTTTTCCCAGGAAGAGCAGGCATCAAAAATGGACTGAACTGCGTCTCTCTGGTTGTATCCCATCTCGATAATGAGATAACCTCCTGGCTTTAAATAGGGTAAAGCCCCCTGGATGACTTGCTCGATGACTTCTAATCCTGTCTCTCCAGCCACCAGGGAGCCCCTGGGTTCATGATCCCTTGTCTCTCTGCTGAGCTTTTCCCATTCAGCCTGAGAAACATAAGGAGGGTTAGAGACGATAAAGTCACATTCTTTCCTCAAGTGGAGTCTTTCCAGAGGTGAAAACAGGCTCCCTCGAACAATGGTGACGCCGGAAACCGCCTGAAGGTTGGCATTCAGCCGGGCCAAGCGCAAGGCTTTCCGTGAGGTGTCTGTGGCGAAAATCCTTGCCTTGGGAAGCTCTTGGGCAAGAGAGACAGCGATGTTTCCGCATCCTGTTCCCAAATCCACTATAATCTCTTCTCCTCCTTTGGAGAGTTCAATGGTCTTCTCAACGAGCAATTCTGTTTCCGGGCGGGGGATCAATACTCCTGGGGATACTCTCAAAGGAATGGACCAGAACTCCTTGATTCCTGTTAAATAAGGGAGAGGGACTCCGGCAAGGCGTCTTGAGATCAACCTGTTAAAGCATCTTTCCGGGCTTCTGGAAACACTTTTATCCTTGGAAGCGAAAAACTCTTCCTCTGAAAGATCAAAACATTTGAGGAGAAGAAGCTTTGTTTCAAGATGCGGGTGGGGAAACTCTTTTAAAAGAGATTTCCCTTTCTGGATAAGTTCCTGGAGTGTATTCAATGAAAGCTCGGTCAGCCGGTGGAAACCGCTCTTTTCTCCATCATTTTAGCTTGAAAATGAAGAGTGAGAGCATTGATGAACTCATTTAAGTTCCCGTCAAGGACATCCTCTAATCTATGGAGCGACAGGTTCAGGCGATGGTCAGTGACTCTGGATTGGGGAAAGTTATAGGTTCTGATCTTCTCGCTCCTCTCCCCTGTCCCCACCTGAGATCTCCTGTCCTGAGCAATCCTCTCCTGTTGTTCTCTCTGGGCAATATTCATAAGCCTCGACCTTAATATCCTTAAGGCCTTTTCCTTGTTTCGGTGCTGCGATTTTTCATCCTGACAGGAAACGACCAGCCCTGAAGGCTTATGGGTCACGCGAATGGCTGTATAATTGCGGTTCACGTTCTGGCCGCCTGGACCAGAGGCGCCGAACGCTTCAATATGCAAATCCTTGGGATCCAGCGCCACATCCACATCTTCAGCCTCAGGAAGCACAGCCACAGTGACCGTGGAGGTGTGGATGCGGCCGCTGGCCTCGGTTTCAGGAACTCTCTGGACTCGATGGACTCCGCTCTCGTATTTGAGTTGGGAAAAGACCATGTCTCCTCTGATATTGACGATAATCTCTTTAAACCCCCCGATAGGAGAATAGCTTGTGCTCATAACTTCCATCTTCCATCCCTGCTGCTCGGCATACCGGGAGTACATGCGAAACAGATCCTGGGCAAAAAGGGAGGCTTCATCTCCTCCTGCCCCGGCCCTGATCTCCAGCAGGACATTTTTCTCATCATTGGGATCTTTGGGAAGGAGCAGTCGCCGGAGTTCTTCTTTAATCTTATCCTGCCTTTTCCGCAGCTCTTTTAGCTCCTCCTCGGCAAGGCTTTTCAGCTCTTCTTCTGAATTCGGGTCAGTAAGGATCTCTTCTGATTCCTTGATGTCTTTGGTGATTTTTTCATAGATCTCGTATTTTCTGACCAGGGGCTCCAAATGCGCGCGGTCTTTGGCGATTTTTTTGATTTTCTTGGGGTCATGGATTAAGGCAGGGTCAGACAGAGAAAGGGTGAGCTGGCGGTATTTTTCCCTGATATCTTCCAGTTCCTGAAACATTTCGGTTATTTTTTAGAGCTGATCTCGCCATATTTCTTCCTGAATTTTTCCACTCGACCGGCGCTGTCCACGAATTTCTGCTTGCCGGTGAAAAACGGGTGGCACTGGGAGCAAATTTCCACCCGGATCTCTTTTTTCGTTGATCGAGTCTTAAAAGTATTGCCGCAGGCGCAGGTTACGATGCACTCGCTGTATTCAGGATGAATATCTTTCTTCATTTCTGTCTTCTCCTCGTTTGAGGCGTAATTATACCAGACTTGATGGCGCTGAGTAAAGAGCCCTGACCTCCTCTCTCATGTACTGTTTCTAAGGTCACATTGTATGACAGTTCAAATGTGGTGTAACAGACCTCAAGTCCAGGTTAAAACTTGACTTCGTTCATCTTTTCCTTAAAACAGTCCCAATCGATCTCAAAACTCAGGTGTTTCTGTCGTTCTCTGACGATGGCCTGGTACTTTTTGGAATCAAAGTAGTCCCTCAAATCTCTGTTCAAAGGATAGACCTGCTCTTCTGCCTTCCATTCATAAACGTTCCCTTGACCATCCCGGACGCAATTGAGGTGGACGATCCAGGCGAGCTGCTTGAATTTCACATCAGGAAAAGATTTCCTGATTGCCTGGACCTCTGCTGTCTTTTCAGGGTTGATGAAATGAAAATATCGCAAAAACAGCAGGGCGTTGTGGAAGTATGCCGGGAAAGCCAGAAGTCCGTCTGAGTGAGTGATACGGGCCAAGTAGATAAAGAGGTCGACGACTTTTTTCCCGAGGCCCAATCCGGGAAATTTTTGCCCAGGCAGAGCTGACTTCTCCTCAGAAAAGCTCGAAAGGGGATTCTGAAGAGTAAGCCACTCCAGGATCAGAAAATTGCACTGAGATTGAGGAAACTCTAAAGCAAGCTTTTTTTTGAGGCGGAATACTCCTTCTTTTATCTTCAGGTCGACAACCATGTTTTCAAGGCTTTTTTTCTTGTAAAAAATTCGAAACCTCTGCAGCGGATACTCGGACGAATCCAGGTCGAACTCAAGAGGCCACAATCTTCTTTTCTGGGCTTCCTTGAAGAAGTTCCTCTTCTTCAACACGGCTGCCACTTGATTTAAAGAGTATTTCCCCAGAAAAAGAGACGTGCCTTTCTTATCGGTCAAGCTGGAGAATATATCTTCCTGGAAGGAGGAAACCTCCCGAAGATAAGGGAGCTCTTTTGGACGATTTCTCTTCATGTTTTTCAGGTCTATCAGGGCTTCGGGTTGAAGTTGGAATTTTAGTCCATTTCGGAACTCAAATCAAATGGACAGGGATCAGGGCTCGAGCCCTGCCCCTTCATTCATTCGAAGAAGGAAAAGGTGTCATCACCGATTGTTGTCTGTTTTTTTAGTTCGAAATATTTTGGCTTAAATCGGCTCTTATGGTAGTGGCGAAGGATGACTTTTCCGCCGGGCTCGAGGACCTCTCTTTTTTTCACCACCTTAAGGGGATCTCTCTCATCCAATAATTTATAAGGGGGGTCGAGAAAGACCAGTTTGAACTTCATCCCCTCCTTGGCAAGCTGGATAACAGCGCGGTTGAACTCTTTGTGAATGACCCGGGCTCTCTCTTCGGCTTCACATTTGGCAAGATTTATTTTAATCACTTTTATGGCGGGGAAGTACTCCTCGACAAAGATAACCTTTTCCGCTCCCCGGCTCAGCGCTTCAATGCCAACCGAGCCAGTGCCGGCAAATCCATCCAGAAAAACGCAGCCTTTGACATCGTCCTGAATGATATTGAAAAGCGCTTCTTTCAGCTTCTGGGGCATGGGCCGGACTCGAGTGTCCGGCACTCTTTTGAGCTTCTTTCCTTTATAAATCCCGCCTATTACCCTGATCATAAACTAAGCCGTGAATAATTCAGGTCAATAGTAAAAAACAGCCTTTTGGTTCTGTGTCCTGACATCTTTTATTCCATAAGGGAGATCGAACCAGTCATTAATGCTCCAGACCTTGTAATTCTCTATTTTTGCTGCCAGAGCGATGATGAGATCCAGCACATTAGGATCGATACGCTGGTCCTCCAGGAACAGGTCTTTTAGCACAAGCCTTACCTGGCTTCCTTTCACCTCGAGCCTCCCACCAAAATACAGAGTCATCTGGGGCTTGAGGAAACTGGGAATCTGCTGCCCGCTCAAATCGATGAGAATCTTTCCCTCGATCTTATTCCTTTTAAACAATTTGGCTCGAAGCTCCTTCATGATTTTTTCTTTTTCAACTTCAATTCTGTAAGCGATATAGGAGTTGAGCTCGCTCTCGGTTATCGAGATATTTTCCAGGGAGCCATCTGTCTTTCTGGCTGATTCTCTCTCGATTTTACTTATCACTCTCAAAACCTTTTGAGCTTCCTGACGGGAATAGTCCTGGATTCCGAAGGCAAAAAGCGAACAAGAGAGGATGAGGACAGCCAAAAATTTTTTTTTGGTGAAATACAGCCAAAAATTCATACTCCTTAAATGCTACCAGATTGAACAACAAATTGCCATAATTGCTGACCTTAACGAGATTCCAAATTAATAAAAAAAAGGGCAGACAACTCTAAAAGAGCCGCCTGCCCTCAAATATGCAAAAACCGAATTATTGTTAAATTCTATTCGTAAAATAAAGCCTTTATCTCTTTATATCTCTCCTTTAACTGAATTAAAAAAATTTTTTTGTGTTTTTGAGCCAATATGATAGTATCTTTTTCTGCTGACAAAAATGAGCCCTACGCTCTCCATTTATTGTTCACTGCCCATTTACGTAGATAAAAAGGCTGTAACACGCTTGTTTTGACCGGATTACTTAAATAAAAAGGAGTAACGCATGAATTACAACGGAAAAGAAAGAAGGGCTCACAAAAGAATCAACGTCCCCGGCGCAACCGTCACCTACAAAGAGGAGAAATTTTTCCTTTCAAAAGAGAGATATGTCGAAGAATTCCTTCCTGTTGTCGAGATCAGCCGTGGCGGAATTCGGTTTCTCTGCCAGAAGCTTTTCACAACGACTCGTAAAATCTCATTGAAGGTTTCCATCCCTGAAGAAGAATCACCCATTCTCCTTGTCGGGCGAGTGAGATGGGCCTCCTCCACAGCTGCGACGAGCTATAGATACCAAATCGGGATTCAATTCAACCCTTACGGAAGGAGAAAAAGACATAACGACCCGGATATCCTGAAAAAGATAATCGCCTTAGAGAAAAAATTCTTGAGTAATGATCACGATAAATCTAACATCCACTAAAAACGGAATTTCCTCAGAATTCTCGCGCTCTGCGAAAGACTCCGCATTCCTCTCTCATTTTTCCTTCCCACCCTATCCCCAAAAGTCCGGTTGTTTTTAACAGGCTATTGGACTAAAATATAGTCTTTTCTAAGGTATGCCATGACTCAAATCGAAAAAGCCAGAAAGGGCAACGTCACACCCGCCTTGAAAAAAGTCGCCGAAGAGGAAAAATTTACTCCTGAGGACCTGCTCGACTTGGTCGCCCAGGGAAAAGTTGTGATTCCGCTCAACCCTAACCACTCCCCTATTCATCCTGTAGGAATCGGCCAGAAGCTCAAGACTAAAGTCAATGTCAACATCGGGACCTCCCAGGACTTTCCCCAGGAAGAAAATGAGTTGAAAAAGGTCGAAGTAGCCTTGAAATACGAGACCGATACGCTGATGGACCTCAGCACAGGCGGCGACATCACCAAGATCAGAAAAATGATCCTGGATAGGGCCAGGATCCCTCTGGGGACTGTTCCTGTCTACCAGGCAGCCATCGAATCCATCGAGCGGCGGAACTCGATCGTGGAGATGCTGGAGGATGACCTTTTTTCAGTCATCGAGGCTCAGGCCAAAGAGGGAGTGGACTTCATGACTGTCCACGCTGGACTGACCTTAAAAGCCATAGACAGGTTAAAGAAACAGGGCCGTGTGGCTGATATTGTCTCTCGGGGCGGAGCTTTTCATCTTGCCTGGATGCTCCACAATCAAAGAGAAAATCCTCTATACGAGCATTTTGACCGGCTCCTCGAGATCGCCCATAAACACGACATAACGCTGAGCCTGGGAGACGGACTCAGGCCCGGCTCCATCGTGGATGCTACCGACCGCCCCCAGATAGAAGAGCTTCTCACTCTAGGTGAGCTGGTGAAAAGAGCCTGGGAACAGAACGTCCAGGTCATGGTTGAAGGGCCAGGACACATACCACTCGACCAGGTCGAGATGAACATAAAGCTCCAGAAACGGGTCTGCCAGGAGGCACCTTTCTATGTGCTAGGGCCTCTGGTCACAGACATAGCTCCAGGCTACGACCATATTGTATCCGCCATAGGAGGAGCGATCGCCGCTGCCGCCGGGGCGGATTTTCTCTGCTATGTCACACCCTCCGAACACCTCGGCCTTCCATCAGTGGATGACGTCAGAGAAGGTCTCATTGCCTCAAAGATTGCTGCCCATGCGGGTGATATCGTTAAAGGAGTCAAGGGAGCTTTGGAGAGAGACCTGAAGATATCCGAAGCCAGGAAGAAACTCGACTGGGAAAAACAGCAGAAAATCGCACTTGATCCCTATAAATTTAAGGATATTCGAAAGAAGAGAAAGTCAAAATCAAAGGCCTGTTCCATGTGCGGCGAATTCTGCGCCATGCAGATCGTGAGCGAATTTCTCAACTCCAGAGAAGAAAAGGCCGATGACTCCTGCTTCTAAGAATTTGCTCTTCGGCACAGCCGGAGTCCCCCAATCCACTTCTCCTCAATCCACGTTAGCCGCCATTCAAGAGATCTCCCAACTGGGACTCGACTGCCTGGAGATCGAGTTTGTCAAAGGCGTAAAAATGGGAAGCGACACCTGCCAGAAAATAAGAAAAAGAGCAGAAGAGCTCACTGTGAGCCTCAGCGTTCATGCGCCGTATTATGTGAACCTCAATTCAGCCGAGCAAGGGAAAAGGCTTTCCAGCCAGGAAAGGCTCTTGAGCTCAGCCAGGATGGCAGAGATGTGCGGGGCAAAGAGCGTGGTGTTTCACTGCGGCTATTACGGAAGATCCAGCCCTGAAGAGACCAATGACACCATTAAAAATGGACTCAAGGAAGTCATCTCCATCTTGAGATCAGAGAGGAATCCTGTCACTCTCAGGCCCGAGACCATGGGCAAGAAGACACAGTTCGGGTCGCTGGAGGAAATTCTGTTTCTCTGCCGGGATCTGGAGGAAATACTTCCCTGCATTGATTTCTCTCACATCCATGCCCGGGAAGGAAAAATGAACAGCTACAGCGAATTCAACAGGATCTTGAAGAAAATCGAGAAGAAACTGGGAAATGCAGCCATGAAGAATATGCATATTCATATCTCGGGTATTGAGTACGGTAATATAGGCGAAATAAAGCACCTGACGCTGAACGAATCCGATTTTCGCTTCGATGAATGGGTCCAGGCACTGAAAGATTACGGAGTCGAAGGAATGGTCATCTGCGAAAGCCCCAACCTGGAGCTGGATGCCCTGATGCTTAAAAAACTGTATGCAATCTCAAAATGAATAAGAAGGGTCGCATCTTAACATTCGACATTTCTGATAGAGCTAAATATTGACAGGAGCGAGAGAATGAAAGAATACAAACTATTGATAAAAGGAAAATGGGCAGAGTCGGAAGACAGCAGGGAGATCAATTCCCCTTTTGACCAGAGTCCTGTGGCCAGAGTGCATTTTGCCCAGACTGCCCAGATGGAGGAAGCGGTCACAGCCGCCCATGAGGCGTTCACCGAGACAAAAAGGCTCTCCAGCCATGAACGCTCCCATGCTCTGGAAAAAATCTCCTCGGAGATCGAGAGAAGAAAAGAAGAGCTGGCCAGGTCTATTACCCTCTCCTCCGGAAAGACGATCAAATCCTCCAGGATCGAGGTCGAGAGGGCTGTGAACACGTTCAAGATCGCCTCAGAAGAAGCGAAACGGATCGGCGGTGAGATGATTCCGCTCGACCTGAGCGCCCAGACAAAGGAGAGGTGGGGGCTGGTCAGGCGCTTTCCCCTAGGCGTTATTGGCGCCATAACTCCTTTCAATTTTCCCCTTAACCTCGTGGCTCATAAGGTTGCTCCTGCTCTTGCCTCCGGGAATTCGGTCGTGCTCCGGCCCGCTTCCCAGGTTTCCATCACCTCCCTACTCCTCGGGGAGATCATCAACGAAACCGACTATCCTGCCGGAGGAATCAACGTCGTCCCCTCAGGATACGAAGCAGCTGAGATCCTGCTCGATGATGAGCGGGTCAAGATGGTCACCTTCACCGGAAGCCCGGCCATCGGCTGGGAGCTCAAGAAGAAAGCGCATAAGAAAAAAGTCACGCTCGAACTCGGGGGGAATGCCGCTGTTGTCATCGAACCCGACGCCAACCTGGACTTTGCCCTGCCCAGAACGGTCCTGGGGGCTTACTCCTACTCCGGCCAGGTCTGTATATCCATCCAGAGAATTTTCCTCCATGAGAAGATCTACGACAGCTTCAGGGCTGAATTCATAAAAGCCACTCAAAACCTCAAGATGGGAGACCCGCTGGATGAAGAGACGGATGTCGGCCCCATGATCAACCTCGCCGCCGCTGAACAGACTGAAGAATGGGTCGCAGAGGCTGTGGAGAACGGCGCCCGGGTGATCGTCGGAGGAAAAAGAGACGGAGCGATGTTCGAGCCCACTATCCTGGAGAACGTCAAGCCCGAGCTCCGCATATCCTGGCTGGAAGCCTTCGCGCCAGTGGTGGTCATCTACCGCTACAAGGAATTCGAGGAAGCCCTCAAAGGAGTCAATTATTCGATCTACGGACTTCAGGCCGGGATTTTCACCCGGGACCTGAATAAGGCTTTCCGGGCTTTTGAAGAGCTGGATGTGGGCGGAGTGATCATAAATGATATCCCGACCTTCCGCATCGATCATATGCCTTACGGCGGAGTGAAAGAGTCGGGCTTCGGGCGCGAAGGCTTGAAATACGCCATCGAAGAGATGACAGAGCTGAAACTGATGGCCCTCAACCTCAAAACCTAAATATTCCTTGACAGGGTTTGCCCCACATCCTAAACTAAATCCTAAATCATACCTTTATTAGCTTCATCTCAACCCGGAGGTATTTTATGAAAGTCATAAGCTTAGCTAAAGTCAGGGACACCATCAAAGACCTGGTCCAGAAAGCCAATTTTGAGCTCCAGGATGATGTCCTTGGCCTCATCAAAGAAATGGAGAAAAAAGAAGAATCGCCGGCAGGAAAAGAAGTCTTCAAACAGATACTTGACAACGCTCAGATCGCCGAAAATGAAAAGCTCGGTCTCTGTCAGGATACTGGCCTGGCTGTCTTTTTCGTGGAACTCGGAGAGGATGTCGAGCTGAAGAAAGATGAAGGGCTGGGAAGTTTGAGAGAAGCGATCACAGAAGGCACGCGGGCTGGTTATGAGGAAGGCTATCTCAGGAAATCTGTCGTCGAGGACCCCATCCGGAGAAAAAACACCGGCGACAACACTCCAGCCTATATTCACTGGGAGCTTGTCCCCGGCGATGCCTTCAAAGTGACGTTCGTCGCCAAGGGCGGAGGCGCAGAGAACATGAGCGCTGTCCGGATGTTCGCCCCGGCTGCCGGGCAGCAAGGCATCGAAGATTTTGTTGTCGAGACAGCGGACAAAGGAGGCTCCAATCCCTGCCCGCCGATCATTGTCGGCGTGGGGGTCGGAGGCAACTTCGAATACTCTGCTCTTCTGGCTAAAAAAGCGCTGCTGAGAAGGCCGCTGGGCTCACATAATCCTGATCCTTTCTACGCAGACATGGAGAAAAGGCTGCTG
>Ga0224501_10000783_pt1 | contig 24604 bp, 21 predicted proteins | sample SF_Oct11_sed_USG_4_FD_169105 | JGI IMG/M metagenome (GOLD analysis project Ga0224501, IMG submission 169105) | Sediment microbial communities from San Francisco Bay, California, United States - SF_Oct11_sed_USGS_8_1 | ecosystem: Environmental > Aquatic > Marine > Sediment | place: USA... | reverse complement strand
TGGTGCGGCGGGCCGGATTCGAACCGGCGAACCCCTACGGGAAAGGATCTTGAGTCCTTCGCGTTTGACCTGGCTTCGCTACCGCCGCCCAACTGTTCAAATTGAATATTTGCAATTTAAGGCTAGCGGACGTCGACCAACGCTTTATAAATCGAACAAGGCTACCTTAAAAGCGATGCCACCCTCAATTGTCATTCCATCAAAAATCGGCAGAGGTAAACCTATCACCTATCATTCTCCCAAAGCGATAATCGATGAACAGGTGGCTGAACTCTTAGGCTTACACGCAGGAGACGGTTACGTATCATGCGGAGTTTGGGGAATAAGATGCAACCTAAACGACGAAACTTTGGTCCAACACATAATAGAGTTAGCTCGTAATGTTCTAGGTGTAGAACCCAGCGTCAGAATAAGAGAAAACACATTCACGATCAGAAGTGGACAAAAACAAGCAGTCCATTTTTTCCTAAAATATGGTTTTCCAAACGGCAAAAAAGCAGAAACCGTTCAAACGCCTAAACCTATACTTTCAGCCACAGATTCTAAAATCATTGAGGCATTCCTAAGAGGTTTATTCAGCTCAGATGGATGTTTCAGCATTCGAAAGAAAGATAACTCCTCTCGTGTCGACCTAATGGTCAGGAGCAAAATGCTCAGAGACCAATTCGTAGCTCTTGCATCGAAAATAGGCTTTTCATTCAACACATGCGACGCCAAACGAATCAAGAAAGGGTTCACTTGGAAATCGACAGGATCATTCTACAACGCCAACCTTTGTTCAAGAAACGCAGTTAAACAATGGATGAAAGAAGTAGGTTCTCTATGCGACACCCACATCAAGAAATTCAACCACTGGAAAAACTAAAACTGGCCCGCGCATATAATCCCTCTCTGAGGATTGACCAGGCTCTGCTACCCCTGCACCTCGTTTCAGAAACTATCTTTTCCCTTCTATTAATTTTTTCCAATCTTGATAACGTCGGTTATGGGAATCCTTAAGCGATCCAACCTCCTTCATCCATCTTATACATTGGCCTGATTGCGTAGTGTATGCAACCTGAAGCGGAGCCTTATTCTCACCTCTAAGAGAAATACACTCATATGAACGAAACGAGAAACCGAGCCGACCAGCCGGATAAACGAAATCATCCCTTAACCTGAATCTCAACGCGAGAACCCCGACTGTTCTGAAAACCGAAGCAACCATCCGTGCTAAACAAGCCGCGCAGAAAAGCCTTGGTTATGACTGGATCATCTGATCCTAAAACCTGTTTTGGAATCCGGACTCTTCCAGCCTTACTAACGCGCGCTCGAACGTATCCATTTCCTCTACTGTAATAGTAGTGTAACCTTTATAACGCTTTCTACTATAACAGTAGAGACATGAGACAAAGAATCCTGACCCCACGAGAGCGCGAACACATCCAAAAATGGCTCAAGGGCGAAAAAATAAAAGGAAAATTCCACGAAATGCTCAAATATCGATCCAAAAAGTTCCTTCCGAAACTAACGGAAGAAATAGAGCTTATCAAGCGTTTCCTTTATGCTGGTTAGCCTACGACAACTTTCACAACGTTTGACTCGCCAACTTGACCGTGGGAAGGGGGCTATAGATGTCTGTAAAAGAGAGAACAAACACCAAAAAACAACCAAAAACAACCAAAAGGACCTAAAAGTTGCCAATTTTCATCCACATAACGCAAATGTCGCTTTTCAAGCCTTGACCTAGCTTGGCTACCGCCGCACACACAAAACTTTCGAATCTTTCTTATTAATTATTTCCCAAAACCTTAGCTGCCGTCGACTTGTATGCTTGTATGAATCTCTTTGCAAATTCATCTGCGTACCTTTCGGTTCCCTTATGTTTTGCGTCTAAAGTTGTTCTAAGGTGATGGTAAAACTCGTGTAGAATGATGAATGGTTCCTTAAGCGTGTCACCGTTCAAAACAAAAATCGTCTTGTTTTTCGCGTTGTAACATCCGAGAGTCTTCTTTTTATGGGCTTTAGGTAAGCCCACCTTTATCTTGGGCATATCAACACCATAATGTTCAGCGAGCAACTCTAAGGATTTCTCTGCTTTTCCATTCAAGATAAGCCAGACAATCAACGCTTTAAATTTCTGCTCCAAGATTTATTCCCGTACTCCTTTTCGACACAGGACAACCGTTGCCGATAACAAATACTTTGTGTTAACGAGCCTAAGTAAACCATCTAAAATACGCGAAAGGTGAAATAAGATACAAAAAAGTTTATTAGAGAGCTGTGCAGTTACGTCTCTAGCTCTTTAAAAGATTGGAGACCAATTTTTCGAGTTGGATGACCCAACAGTCGGAGGAAATTAAAAGTTTGAGAAAACCCGCGTCGCATAATCCTATCTATGTGTTTTTAAACGTAAAATTTCGAGAGGCTTGTTAGAATTGGCTGAATTTTCAAAAGAGGATACGCATTTTCTTCTAAACGCCTTCTTTAAGGAAAAAGGCTTGGTCCGCCAACATCTTGACTCTTACAACGAGTTCATAGACCACGGCCTTCAAGAAGTAATTGATGAAGTAGGTGAAATTTCAATAGAAGTTCCCGAATGTCCATACAAGGTGAAGCTAGGCCAAGTTTGGATGATAGATCCGCAGACCAGAATAACCGGTCCGTACGTGACAGAGGTGGACGGCACAAAACATGAAATCTATCCCTTAGAGACAAGACTCCGCAGCCTAACATACGCGGCTCCAATAGCCCTTGAAATGACCCCTGTGATAGACGGCAGAGAACAAGACACAGAGCTCGTCTACATCGGAAACATTCCAGTAATGCTGAAGTCGAAGCTTTGCTTCCTATCACAGCTTTCAGGAGAAGAACTAATAGCTTGCGGTGAGGACCCAGACGACCCAGGCGGATACTTCATAGTGAACGGTTCAGAACGCGTAATAGTAGCCATGGAAGACTTGGCTCCGAACCGCATAATCGTGGACATAGACACGAAAGGAACAAAGCCTGTATATCAAGCGAAGATATTCTCTACGACTGTTGGCTTTAGAGCAAGAATAGAGCTCAAGCTAAAGTCGGACGGAGCCATATACGTTTCCATGCCCGGCGTGCCTACTAGTATTCCCTTTGTCATATTGATGCATGCTTTAGGCTTGGAATCCGACAAGGAAATAGCTGAAGCAGTCTCCCTCGAAGAAGAGATACAGAGAGAACTAGAACCTTCATTCGAGAAGGCCATAGGCATAGACGCAGTAAGAGACGCTGTTCTGTTTATCGGAAACCGTGTCGCTCATGGCCAAGTTGAAGAATACCGCATACAGAAGGCTGAAACAGCCACAAACAAAAACTTTCTACCACACATCGGCAGAACAAGCGAAAGCAGAAGAGACAAAGCATTATTCTTGGGCGAAATGGCGTGCAGGGTGATTGAACTAAAACTTGGAAAGAGAAAAACAGACGACAAAGACCACTTCAAAAACAAGCGGCTAAGACTTGCAGGGCCCTTGCTTGCAGACCTCTTCAGAGTAGCCTTCAGAAACCTCTGCAGAGACATAAAATATCAACTTGAACGCATAGGCGTGAAGGGACCAATAATAACCGTTTCAGTAGCTGTCCGCCCAGGAATAATAACCGAAAGACTTCAACATGCACTTGCCACCGGAAATTGGGGAAGGGGAAGAGTAGGTATAACTCAGCTTCTAGACAGGACAAACCACGTATCAACTTTAAGCCACCTACGCAGACTGCAATCGCCATTAAGCAGAAGTCAACCGAACTTTGAAGCCAGAGACTTACATCCAACCCATTGGGGCCGTCTATGTCCAAACGAAACGCCAGAAGGCTCAAATTGTGGCCTGGTCAAAAACCTAGCATTGTCAGCGTGCATCTCGGTAGGGGTAAACCCAAAGAAAATAATACAGATACTTCATAGCATGGGCGTAGTACCTGCACATGAAGCAAACGAAACCCTAAGACGTTCAGGAGCAAAAGTTTTCGTCGACGGAAACATAATAGGATACTGCGCTTCCCAAAAAGAACTGACATGGGAATTCAGGGAAAGACGAAGAAGGGGTGAAATCTCAAGCGAAGTGAACATAGCCAATTTCTCAAAAATTTACGGTGAGAGAGAAGAGATATACGTCAACTGCGGTATGGGAAGGGTAAGACGCTCTCTCATAATAGTTGAGAACGGTGTTCCAAAACTCCAACCGGAGCACGTCGAAAAGATGTTCTCTGGAGAATGGTCATGGGAAGACCTTGTTAAGAACGGCATAACTGAGTATTTGGATGCTGAAGAAGAGGAAAATGCCTACGTTGCCATAAGCATGGAAGAGGCAACTCCAGAGCATACACATGTGGAAATTGCAACATACACAACGCTTGGGATATGTGCCTCAACAATCCCCTACGCGGAGCACAATCAGTCACCGCGAAACTCGTATCAAGCCGCAATGGCGAAGCAAGCGTTAGGCGTTTACGCAACAAACTTTCAGCAACGTGTAGATTCAAGGTCGCATATTCTGCATTACCCGCAGATACCGCTGGTAGAAACGGCATTAATGGATATGATTGGCTACAAACTTCGCCCCTCAGGGCAAAACTGCGTAGTAGCCGTACTTTCCTTTGAAGGGTACAACATGGAAGACGCCCTAATCTTCAATAAAGCGTCGATAGAAAGAGGTTTAAGCCGCTCAACCTTCTACAGAATCTACGAGGCTGAATGCCGCCAATACCTAGGCGGATTGAAAGACAAGTTCGTGATACCTGACCCTGGAATGCGTGGATACAGAGGAGAACAATATTACAGACTGCTTGAGCCAGACGGAGTAATAGGCTTAGAAGCACAAGTATCAGGCGGAGACGTTCTCATCGGCAGGACAAGCCCGCCACGATTCCTCGAGGAATACAAAGAATTTGAAGTGCGAGGTCCTTCGATGCGTGACACATCGGTGGATATGCGGCCGTCAGAAACAGGAATTGTTGACGCGATTTTCGTGACAGAGTCGAGAGAAGGAAGCAAACTTGTTAAGGTTAGAGTCCGGGACCAACGCATCCCAGAGCTAGGAGACAAATTCGCCTCCCGACATGGACAGAAGGGAGTTATAGGATTAATCGTTCCACAAGAGGATATACCCTTCACAGAAGACGGCACAGTTCCAGACATTGTGATCAATCCTCACGCGATTCCTTCAAGAATGACCATTGGACACTTCATTGAGTCAATAGCTGGAAAGGTTGCCGCCATGAGGGGAAAACAAGTTGATGGAACACCCTTTTCAAATGAGAGCCCTAGAGAGCTCAGAAAAGCCTTAATTAAGCTTGGATTCAGTCACACTGGCAGAGAAGTCTTTTACAACGGCGTAACGGGCGAAAAATTCGTTGCAGACGTGTTCGTTGGAACCGCGTACTATCAGAAACTGCACCACATGGTTGCGGATAAGATACATGCCAGAGCAAGGGGACAGGTTCAAATGCTGACGAGACAGCCTACTGAGGGTCGAGCTAGGGGTGGAGGCTTAAGATTCGGAGAAATGGAACGCGACTGCCTGATAGGGCATGGAGCGGCAATGCTGCTTCGCGACAGATTATTAGAGGAATCAGACAGATACACATTGTATGTTTGTGAAAATTGCGGTTACCTAGCCTATTACGACATGAAACAGAGAAAACACACGTGCAGAATCTGTGGAGACAATGCTAGAATCTCCCCGGTAGTGGTCTCTTACGCTTTCAAACTTCTCTTGCAAGAACTAATGAGTCTTTGTGTAACGCCTAAATTGAAGCTTAAGGAGAAGGCTTAATATGGCTGTGGCAGAAGCAGTCCATAAAGTTCTTGATGAAATTGTGTTCGGTCTGCTTTCACCCCAAGATATACGCAAACTCTCAGTGGTGGAGATTCAAACACCAGATACTTATGATGAAGACGGTGCTCCAATAACCGCTGGATTAATGGATGGTAGGCTTGGGACCCTTGAACCGAGACAAAGATGTAAAACGTGTGGCAACACAGCCATTCGCTGTCCAGGCCACTTCGGCCACATCGAACTTGCCGTCCCAATAATACACATTGAATTTACAAAAATCATATACAACCTTCTTAGGGCAACATGCCGAAACTGCGGGCGAACATTACTGACAGACGACAAGATAGAGAGAACTCAAGCCAGAATTGATAGAACAAGTCAACTCTTAGGGGGAGTTCCAGACAGAGTTTACAAGGAAATTCTGAAGGAGATGATAAAGGCGAAGCAGTGCTCTCACTGTGCAGCAATCCAATATAAGATAACCTTTGAAAAACCAACGAAACTCAGTGAGGTAATCCCAGAAAGTGGCTCACAACCATTAACGCCAAGCATGGTTCGAGAAAGACTAGAACGTATATCGGATGAAGACTTGGAACTTTTAGGATTTGACCCCAAGGCTGCACACCCAGAATGGATGGTCTTGCAAGTTCTACCAGTTCCACCAGTCTATGTGCGCCCATCAATCACGTTAGAATCAGGCATCCGCTCAGAAGACGACCTGACCCACAAACTAGTAGACATAATCCGCATCAACCAAAGATTGAAAGAAAACATGGATGCTGGAGCCCCAACACTCATAATCCAAGACCTATCAGAACTTCTACAATACCACGTAACAACCTACTTCAACAATGAAGCTTCCGGAATACCTCCCGCAAGGCATCGCTCCGGCAGAGCATTAAAAACGCTTTCACAAAGGTTGAAGGGAAAAGAAGGAAGATTCAGAAGCAACCTTTCAGGAAAAAGGGTCGACTTCTCAGCACGAACAGTCATTTCTCCTGATCCAAACTTGGACATAAATGAGGTTGGTGTTCCGCTTCAAGTTGCCATGCGATTGTCTGTACCTGAAAAAGTCACCGAATGGAACATTGAAGAAATGCGCAAACTCATCATAAATGGTCCTGAAAAATATCCTGGCGCCCTCTATATTATTAGGCCTGATGGCAAACGGATAAGACTTGAATTTGTTGTTGACAGGGAAAAGGTTGCTGAAGCCTTGGGGCTTGGCTTTGTCGTTGAAAGGCACCTTAAAAATGGAGACATAGCCATATTCAACCGTCAGCCTTCGCTTCACCGCATGTCAATTATGGCGCATTATGCGCGTGTTCTGCCATACAAAACGTTCCGCTTGCATCTATGTGTTTGTCCACCTTACAATGCTGACTTCGACGGGGACGAGATGAACCTACACGTACCACAGAGCGAAGAGGCGCGAACAGAGGCACGCCTACTAATGCAAGTTCAAGATCAAATATTGTCACCAAGATTTGGCGGTCCGATAATAGGTGCAATCCGAGACTTTATAACAGCTGCATACCTGTTCACGAGAAAATCCAATTACCTGACCAGGGAGGAGGTCAGCAGACTACTAATAGGAGCGAGATACGAGGGACCATTGCCAAAGCCGCAAATCAAACAGCCTCAACCATTATGGAATGGCAAACAGATTTTCAGCCTATTTCTACCAAAAGACCTAAGCTATGTCTTGAAGGCAAGCATCTGTCAAGGATGCGACAAATGCGAGAAGGAAAACTGCCCCTACGACGCCTACGTTGTTGTTAAAAACGGCGAACTCATATGCGGTGTTATAGATAGGCGTTCAATAGGTGCTGAACAGTCTGAAAGTCTTCTCCATAGGATAATAAAGGATTATGGAACAGATGCTGGACGCAAATTTCTGAACAAAATAACTCAAATGTTGAAGCTTTTCATAACCATGAGAGGTTTCACGTATTCATATGACGAACTAGTTCTATCTCCAAACGCTGAGGACAAAATAAGAAAAAAAATGGCAAGGATTGAAAAGAGGATAGGAGAACTAATAGACAGTTATCGTAAGGGAACCCTTCCCAGACTTCCCGGGCAAACTCTTGAGGATTCATTTGAGATATACGTTATGAATGAACTTGCAAAGGCGAGAGATGAGTCCGGGAAAGTAGCTGACGAAGACTTCACCCTAGAAAATTCAGGTATAATTATGACAAGAACTGGTGCCAGAGGTTCAAGCCTAAACATTGGACAGATGAGTGCGTGTGTAGGGCAGCAAGCAGTGCGTGGAAAAAGGATAATGCGTGGATATGTAGGACGTGCATTGCCACATTTCAAACCAGGCGACCCAAGTCCGAAAGCAAGAGGTTTCGTATATTCCTCATATCAAAGTGGGCTTGACTCTATTGAATTTTTCTTCCATGCCATGGGTGGTAGAGAAGGCCTAGTTGACACGGCCGTCAGAACACAGCAAAGCGGCTACATGCAAAGGAGACTGATCAACGCGCTTGAACATTTACGCTTAGAATACGATGGAACTGTTAGAAACTCAGCCGGAGACATAATCCAATTCAAATACGGGGAAGACGGCGTCGACCCGGCTAAAAGTGATCATGGAAAAGCCGTGAACGTGAGCCGACTGATTGAACATATAAAAATCGCTGTGAAGAAAGGTAAACCCGCACCAGATGAATACATCAAAAAACGATTGGAAGAAGTTGAAAGCGAACTCTCACCTCTACTCATAAACGAACTTAAACGGGGTCTAACCAAAGCAAAGCTCGGCAAGAAAGGCGTTGAAAAAGCAATCAAGTTAACAGTTGAACATTACAAACGTGCCTCAATGGAGCCGGGTGAAGCCGTAGGCATAGTTGCAGCCCAGTCAATAGGCGAACCAGGCACACAGATGACCCTTAGGACATTCCACTACGCAGGAGTTAGGGAGCAAAACGTAACCCTGGGCTTGCCAAGACTAATAGAAATTGTTGACGCAAGAAGAATTCCGTCCACACCAATTATGACAATTTATTTAGCTGGAAAACGTAGGAAAAGCAGAGAATCCGCTGTAAAACTTGCCCGCAATATGGTTCACACAACATTAGAGGACTTGGCGCAGGCGATCTACGAAGATCAAGTGCATGAGGAGATAGTGGTGGAACTTAACAAGACGATGATGGAAGATAGAGATGTGGCACTACAAGAATTGGAGGACAAGTTAGAGATACAGGATTGCACCGTGAGAATAAGGGGCAAGCGTGTACATATAAAGCCAGAAAAAGTTGAGGCTCTCAAAAAATTGCTTGGCAAAGTTTCCTCATTTCATATCAAAGGTGTGTCCGGCATAAAACGTGTGCTGGTTACAGAAGAAAGAGGAGAATGGGTTATAAGAACCGACGGTTCAAACCTACTTGAAGTTTTGGAGGTTTCTGGGGTAGATACCTCACGAACAACAACCAACAACGTTCACGAGATAGCTAAAACCCTTGGGGTAGAAGCCGCTAGAAACGCGTTGATGCGTGAGGCTAAGGGAGTCTTGGAGGAGCAGGGATTGGACGTTGACATCCGCCATGTCATGCTTGTTTCAGATATGATGACATCTACTGGTGAGGTGCAGCAGATAGGTAGACACGGCGTAAGCGGTAAGAAGTCAAGTGTTTTGGCCAGGGCAGCCTTCGAGATAACTATTCCGAACATTGTTGCTGCGGCTGTGAAGGGTGAAAGCGACCCATTGGGGGGTGTAACCGAAAACGTAATAGTTGGGCAGTCAATTCCAATAGGAACAGGATTGGTTGAACTTTACATGTCGATTTCTGAGCTGAAGGGAAAGGATAAATGATAGACATAGATAAGGCAATTACAACGGTTGTGAAAACAGGCAAGGTATCCTTCGGAGCGAACTCAGCCATAAAGAATGCAAAGACAGGCAAGGTCAAACTGATAATCTTGGCTTCCAACTGTCCTAGAAACATACGTGAAGATATAGAATACTACTGTAAACTCTCAAAGGTTCCACTGATCGTGTACAAAGGTTCTTCGATAGACCTAGCTGCAGTATGCGGCAAACCATTTTTAATTTCAGCGGCAAGTATAAGAGAGCCCGGTGATTCAGAAGTTCTGGAGTTAATAGAAAAACCAGCGCTAGAGGAATCCTACGGAGGGAGTGAATGACAAGCGGAATAAAATTGACAGGTACGGAAATGCGATACATCGCATTGTTTGAAAGCATAACTGGTGCGAACGTCAAGGACTGCATAATCAATGAGGGACAGGGGCGCGTGATCTTCGTGGTTAAGGGGGGCGAAATAGGCGTGGCTATTGGAAAAGGCGGAAGGAACATCCACACTCTGGAGAGGATGACGGGTAAAAAACACGAGATAATTGAGTATTCAGAAGACCCTGTGCAATTTATTAAAAACGCTTTGAAACCAGCGTTCGTTAGAGAGGTTCGCATAACCGAGAGACTGGATGGGAAAACAATGGCTGTTGTAACGGTTAATCCGAGAGACAAGGGTGTTGCTATAGGAAAGAATGGGAGAAACGCCGAACGTTTACGCTTTTTGGCTAAAAGGTACTTTCAGATCCAAAACGTAAGCATAACCTAAATTTAAGAGAATGGGGAGCATGAAGAAGGGCGTGTTAGCACCATTTGTTTTGTTCATCTTGTCTATATTAATCAATTCTGTTAATGCGGAAGGAGACTCCTTCACGGACAAGTTTCTAGGCAGCCCATTGATAGTTCTTGTCGCAATAATTGTCATCGACATTATAGCATTCATTTTTCATAAGATAAGACGGTAGAACGCGTTTAAGCTTCAGTGCTTAAAAGGAGATCTATGAGCGTTTTCTGGTCAACCTCTGCCCTAACCCTCCAGTCTAGGTATAATTGTTCGTTTTCGTCTTGTGTTAGATATCCATAGTGGATGTAGCGGTCAATGTTGAGGCCAACTTTCCATCCGGGCAGTTTGTCGCGTAGAAGTTCTTCAACCTCTTTTCGTGACGTTTTTCCCTTTTTAGAGATGACATATGCGATGGTTATCGCTAGTCCAGCGAGGTCGTCGATTCGCCAACCAATCATTTTAGGTTCTTTGGATGTTAATTCTCCTCTCAATGTTATGTAGAACCTGGCTTTGTCCAACTCCTCCAAGGTTGGTTTTTCGGCTGGCTTCGCTTCCTCAAAAACCATTTTAACCTGCAGGTCAAGTGCCTTCAGATACTTGTCTAAGATCTTTAGGACTTTTGGATAGTCTGAACCTAACGCTTTCCGAAGTTCCCATCCCTTTGCTCCGGGTTTTCTGTGTCTTCGGTAGAAGAGCAGGTGAGCCGCTCTTTTAATTTTGTTTGCGTAATAGGCTTTCCTTCTGCTCATTTCAGTTCGCCTCTCTTCCATTTCGTCCAGTCTTCCACCGTGATGGCTATCGGTATTGAAACCAGTTGCTTTTTTCCGATTTTGGTCACAGGCTTTTCATATGGCTTGATGAAATTTTCTTCCTCTAGTGGATAAATTTCTAATGTTGCATAACCATATGTGACCAAAAAGCTTGTCATGAAGGCTCTGTGCACTGTTTCCTCGTAAGTTTCTGCACCAACAAAATCCCAGTATCGAATTTTGCCGTTTTCACTCTTCTCTTCAACCATTTTCTTTAGTCCTTGCCAGAAATTCTCAAGCTCTTCTGAAAAAGTCTTATCCCGCAAAATTCTCTGCCTTATCAGCTCTTCTCTTGTTGCAAGACCCGTTTCAATCTTTTCTGGAGAAATCGCTTTCCATCTTTCATCTAACGGCAGCAAGCCTTTCCAGTATCTTGTTGCCTCTGCCAAGCTGTGAAGCGAAATCTGTTCCAACTCAACTGTTGGATGCCAAGCCTTTAGGAAAATCTCGACTATCTCTTCCTTGCTTACGCGCGTGAGCTTCTCTTCTAATAGGAAGGGGTCTGTGTAAAGTGATGTTGAACGATGTTTAACCCATTCGCTTTGAAGTTTTATAACCGAGGCTAAATGATGGACTGTTTCAGCATCCAAGCACAGATCTTCTGGCAGTTTCCACTCTGGAAAATATTCTCTGATTATGCTTATGACTTCATCAATGTCTATCAGAAATGGGTCTAGTGAACGTTCTTCAACAGGTTTGCACAGCTCGATTATTCCTTGGAGTTTTTCTCTTCCAAGTTTTTTTCGTGTTCTCTTCGACTGCATTATGCAACCTCTCTGATTATCGATGTTCCTTCAATGTTTTGAACTGTGATTATGTTTACTTCGTCCTTTGTGAATGTCACTTGACTCGGCGTAATCACAAGGTATTGAGCGTTTGCGTCCTTGACTGTTGAGATAAGCATCTTTGCGATTATTTCACGGTTTTTCGGGTCCATGTGAATATCGTATTCGTCAACAGCGCGGAATGGTGAGCGGACGTGTTGCTGTAAAGCCAGCAGAAAACTCATGGTTGCTGTTGTTCTTTCTCCACCGCTTTGAGTGTAAGCGTTAAGCGGAACTGGTTTGCCACCTTTAAAGCCTACAAGGATTTCCAGTCCGGCAGCCTCTATATCATGTCCATCAACAAGGTTGACTTCTCCAACAGCTTGGGATTTGGCAATAATCTTCTGATATTGGAGGTTCACGCGGTCCAATAGGCTCTGGATTACTGTTAGCCAAGCCTGCATCCTTGCTTTCACTTCCTGTAATGCCTTTTCGCGGTTTTCAGCAACCAGCCTTGCCTTCTCTTTCAACTCTAAATAAAGCTTAGAATATGACTCATACATGCGTTCTATATCTTCTGAAACGTCTGAAAGGGCTGCTAAATGCCCGTCTGTAACTCTGATCTCGTCGAGAATTTCGCCGACGTTTTTTATGACGGCGATTCTCGGCCCGGTCTGTTCAGCCTTTTTGATCTCTTCATCCAGGTAGGCTTTTGCGTCCTTCAGTTCCCTTTCCAATTTTTCAAGTTCGGCTTTCACATTTTCTTCACGATACTGGAGCAGTGCTAACTTAATTCTGCTATCCAAAACGTGACTGCTAACACTTTCATTATCTTCTTCTAGGCTTCCCACTCTTTTTTGGTTTTCACTTATTTTTGTGTTTAGCTTTGAAAGTTGCTGGTTGAAGTTTTGTATCAGCTCCTTCAAGTTTTCGCTTTTCAAGAGCTTAAACCGTTTTGAAAAAGTTTCTTCGAAGCCTTGACTTACCAGAAGAGATGGATTTCCTCTGCCCTGGATTGCTTCATCCAGAATTGTTGTTTCTCTCAACAGTTGTTCGCACAGTGAGGTTGTTGACTCGCTTCTGGCTTTTTCGCGTTCAAGGCTTAAACGTTCATCAAAAAGTCTTTTCCATTCACTCTTTAGCTTTTCAAGTTGGCTCTGCTGAGTTTGCAGTTGACCTGACGCCGCCTTTGTTTCATTTTCAATGTGGTTTAGAGTATCCTGTTCCTTTTTCCTGTCTGCCTCTGACCCCTTAACTATGTTTTCTCTTCTTGCCACCTCTCCCCATGCGAGCTCCCTTTCCAAGAATCTCCTCTTGGTTAGTAGCTGCTTTTTCTCTTGATATCTGTCGTATTGTTCCCTCCAGTAATTGAGTGTCTGCTCAGACGACTCCAGAAGCTTGCTTACGGATTCCTCTTGACTCAGTGTGCTTGTGAGTTTCTTTTGGGCTTGCAGCACGTTTCGGCGGTAGGGCTCAAGTCCAACGGCTGCCTCAACCATTATCAGCTTTTCTTGCAGAGAACGCACTGTGAACTGTTCAACCATGTTCTGATGCATTATGATAAGCATGTTGTCAGGGTCGACGCCTAGCCTAGCAAGAAGTCTTTCAACTTCAGCCTTTGTGGCTGCCCTGTTCTCAAGCGCAAACCAGTACTTGCCGTCCTTCCGCATGACGCGTGTGAGAAAAATCTGGTCTTTATTGAATTTGGGAACGGGTCTACGTTTACCTTTCTTGGTGTTATCTAGAATTAGTGTTACGCGGGCTTGGTCTTTCCCCCAACGTATCAGATCGCTCAATTTTCTCGATCGTTCAGTGTAAGACTGTCCTAAAGCCACAGAAATAGCCAACAAAAGCGAAGATTTTCCTGAGCCGTTGGGTCCACAAATAACGTTTATGCCCGATTTGAACGGTACCCTAGCATACTCGTAACTCATGAAATTTTCTAGGATTACCTCTTGAATCAGCATTGGAGCCTTTGCCTCTTTAGTGGTAGTAATAGAGTTAAAAATCCCTTATTAAAACAATTAGGCTGAGTTTCACTCAAAGCTAAGTCTGGAAGCGCAAAAGTTTTACATATATATTTGCAGATAGAGGCTGGAGATTAAGACTGTGGTTGTCGCTGGTAAGGTCTTTAGGCTTTTTGAACCACTTTCGCTAGCTGAAACAGCCTTAAGACTTGAGGGCTATCGCACTGAAGACTATTACGAGGAAGGTGACTACAAGTTTACGCTTGTGACGGAGGTTGTTGGGCTTCTGCCAAGAGAAAACATGCTTAGAGGGATTTACTCGCACGATTACGTGATGCGTGTTTTCCACAGGGGAAAAGTAATGCCGTTACCACGCACGGTTGAAGCTGTCTTTAGCTTTGCGGAACATGAGGGTCTCATGTTTTTGACTGTTGTGGAGAAGAAACGCTTGGCCAATTTTATAGCAAACAAGCTGAGCGAAATTCTGTTTGAGAAAAGGGGCGGCGTAGTTGAAGCTAGAATCTCGCCTGAAACCTTGAGCGAGTTTCATCTAAAAAATCCGGAAGACACGAAAATCACGTTTTTCGACAATGTTGACATTCCAAACGTGAACAAACTTTCGCTTTATGGACCAGACTTGATAAACACTTCGCTTTTCGAGGACTATGGCAAGCACGGTGACTTGTGGTATATTGTCGCGAGGTCCAAGGAATACGGCTACGTGGTGGGCGTAACAAGAGATGCTTCAGTAACAATATTCAATTTAACTGAAAAAGAAAGGTATCTGGAATACGTGACAAAGGAGATTTACCCGCTAATCGTGTAGTTTTCCCTAGACCGAGCCGACCTTCACGCCAATCGAAGCCAAATATCCCACAATCCCGCCCTACATACCACCCACCCAACACTCCACACGTGAATAGACGGAACAATTTTATATGTCAGTTTTATAAAAAGAGGCTGCGTTAATATTTCTGAATTATTTGTCTTCGCTTCAAGCCTGAATTCAACCCTGCACTTTTACCTTTAGAGGAAATTAGAGAAGCCCTTGGAACTTTCTTGAGGAAGCGCTTCTAAGCAAAGGTTTCGCATTTAGAGCGCGCTAAAGTCCGTAACGAACGAAAGCAGTTCCACTGACAAGATTGGACATTTAAACCTCCCTTAAAATTCAACTCGGTGTTGCAATTTTGGACATGGAGAAGCTAGTATTCTATTCCTTTTCGGGCTTGGTAACCCTTGTGGAATGGGTGTTTAACCTTTCTCATTTCTGTAACCAAATCAGCGGCTTTAATTATTTCCTCTGGTGCAGAACGTCCCGTTAACACGAGTTCAACGTGTTTTGGCTTGTCCTTTATCAGTTCCAGAACTTTTTCAAGACTTATCAGTTTCAAGTTTAGGGCTACGCTAATTTCGTCTAGGATAACTATGTCGTATTCTCCGCTTTTCACCACTTCCTGAGAAAGAGCTAAGGCTTCTTGTGCAAGTTCAACATCCTCTTTTCCAGGAGGCTTTTCAGTGACGAACATGCCTCTGCCGAACGCCTTCAATTTAAGGTTTGGAAGTCTATCCACCACATAGAGTTCGCCGTAGTCAAATCCGCCTTTGATGAACTGGATTATGTAAACCTTTAATCCTCTACCCACAGCCCTCAGAGCAAGTCCAAAAGCCGCTGAGGTTTTGCCTTTCCCATCTCCGGTGTAAACTTGCACAAGTCCCTTTTCTAGTTTGGGCATTGCTTTGACGCTTCTAAACTTTGTTTCTGAATTTTTCGTTTAGGAGTTTTTCAGCAGCAGAGGTTGGGTCCATTTCCTTCTTCAGAATTTTTTTCAGAAACTCTTCGAATTTTCCTTCTTTTTTCAATTTTTCTATCATTGAAGTTGCCACTTTCTCTTTTATGGCTTCTATAAGCTCTGCTTCAGCCTTTTCTCTGCTTCTTTTGTGTTCCAACTGTCTTTCCAAGAAGTGTTTATGTTCTTCTATTCTTTCGATGAGTTGTGGGACGCCTTCGCCTGTGAGGGCTGTTGTTTTTAGGACAGGCTTTTTCCATGTTTTTTCTTGGTTGTTTAGTTGTAGCATTGCTTGGATGTCCATGATGGCTTTGTTTGCGTTTTCGCGGTCAGCTTTGTTCACGACGAAAATGTCAGCTATCTCCATCATTCCAGCTTTGATTGCTTGTATTTCATCTCCCAAGCCTGGTGCAAAAATCACAACTATCGTCTTGGCCACTTTAATTATTTCTACTTCGGATTGCCCAGCCCCGACGGTTTCCACGATGACTATGTCTTTGCCTGCTGCGTCTAAGACTTTTACAGCATCTTTTGTTGCCTTGGCTATTCCTCCCATATAGTTGCGGGTTGCCATGCTACGTATGAAAACGCCTTGGTCTGTGCTTAGTTCTTGCATACGGATTCTGTCGCCTAGGAATGCGCCGCCTGTGAAGGGGCTTGTTGGGTCCACAGCAATAACGCCGACAGTTTTGTCTTTCCGCCTGTACTCGCGTATGATCTTCTCTATGAGGGTGCTTTTTCCAGAGCCGCCTGGACCAGTTATCCCTATTATGTGGGCTTTTCCAGTATGTGGATAAATTGAAGCGACTAGTTTATGAGTTTCAGCTGTGTTGTTTTCGATGATTGTTATTGCTCTGGCTATGCTTCTGCGGTTTCCAGATAGCACGCCCTGAACTATTTCTTCAATTTTTGTCAATGGTTTGGCACATCTTCAGGATTTAGGGTCTTTTTGGAATGTTGTCAAATACGAATTGGACTATTGTATCTGTTCGAGTTCCGGGTCCAAAGATTTCCTTTATTCCGAGTTTCTTCATTTCTGGAATGTCTTCTTCTGGAATTATGCCTCCTGCGAAGACCATCATGTCTGTTAAGTCTTTCTGTTTCAAAAGTTCCATTATTCTCGGGAAAAGGGTTCTGTGAGCTCCTGAGAGTATGCTTAAGCCTATGACGTCCACGTCCTCTTGGAGGGCTGTTTCGACTATTTGCTCTGGAGTCTGTCTTAAACCTGTGTAGATTACTTCCATTCCAGCATCTCTTAAGGCTCTGGCCACTATCTTTGCTCCTCTGTCGTGGCTGTCTAGGCCTGGCTTGGCGATTAAAATCCTAATTTTTCTTTGGCTTTGCATGTGTTTTCCCTCTTTTCTAGATGACTATTAGTTCTTTGTGTTCTCCGTACACTTTTCGTAACACACCGCAGATTTCGCCGAGAGTTGCGTAGGTTTTTACGGCTTCAATTATTATTGGCATGAGATTTTCATCCTTTTCTGTGGCGTAATGGAGTTTCTCAAGCATTTCATCCACTTTCCTATTATTTCTTTCTCTTCTGAGTTTTTGCAGCCCTGCAACTTGTTCCTCTTCGACCTTTGGGTCTACTCTTAACATTGGTATTGAAGTTTCGTCTCCGGTTGTGTATTTGTTTACGCCGACTATGATTCGTTTTTTATCGTCTGTTTCCCTCTGGTATTTGTAGGCGCTGTCGGCGATTTCTTTTTGGAAGAATCCTTTTTCTATAGCTACTATGGCTCCGCCCATGTCGTCTATTTTTTGGATGTACTCCATTGCTTGTTCTTCCATTTCGTTCGTTAGGTATTCGACGTAGTAAGAGCCGGCTAGGGGATCTATGGTGTCGGCTGCTCCACTTTCGTGGGCTATTATCTGCTGGGTTCTTAGTGCGACCCTAACGGCTTCTTCGGTTGGCAAGCATAAAGCTTCGTCGAAAGAGTTTGTGTGCAGGGACTGGGTTCCGCCTAGGATAGCTGCTAGGGCTTCGATTGTTGTGCGTATGATGTTGCTTAATGGTTGTTGAGCTGTAAGGGTGCAACCTGAAGTTTGGATATGCATACGCATCCACATGGATCTAGGGTTTCTGGCGTGGAAGCGTTCCTTCATTATTTTTGCCCAGAGTCTGCGGGCTGCTCTGAATTTGGCTATTTCCTCAAATAGGTTGTTGTGGGATGCGAAGAAAAACGATAGGCGTGAGGCGAAATCGTCAACGTTTAATCCTCTTTCGAGGGCGGATTCCACGGAGGCTATTCCGTCGTATATTGTGAAGGCTAATTCTTGGAGGGCGTTTTCGCCGGCTTCTCTTATGTGGTATCCACTTATGCTTATCGGATTCCACTTCGGCAAGTGATGAGCACAGTACTCTATGATGTCTGTTACAAGCTTAAGTGAGGGCTTCGGCGGGAATATGCAGAGTTTCTGGGCGAAAAACTCTTTGAGCATGTCGTTTTGGGTTGTTCCTCCAATCTTTTCTCTGGGTACTCCTTGTTTGTCGCCTACTGCTACATACATGGCGAGGAGCATGGCCGCTGGACCGTTTATTGTCATGGAGGTTGTAACCTTGTCGAGGGGGATTCCGTCTAAGAGGACTTCCATGTCCTTCAGGGATGCGACGGCGACTCCGCATATACCGACTTCGCCTCTGGCGAATGGATGGTCTGAGTCGTATCCAGTTATTGTTGGGTAGTCGAAGGCTATACTTAGACCTGTTTCACCTTCTTTTAGCAGGTACTTGAAGCGTTGGTTTGTTTGTTCTGCTGTGCCGTATCCTGAAAACTGTCGCATGGTCCATAGTCTGCCTCTGTACATCGTTGCGTGTACTCCTCGGGTGAATGGGTATTCGCCTGGAAAACCGAGGTCTCGCATGTAATCCATGTTTTTGGTGTCTTCTGGCGTGTAAACTCGTTTTATCAACGTGTCTGAATGGTTTCGGAATTCGTTTTTTCTTTCGGGGCGGTTTTCCATCCATTTTGGCAGCGTTGTCTTTTCCCAGCGTTCCCTCTCTTTCATTATTTCGTTAATTTTTTCTTTGTCGGACATTCGGATTTTGCTCCTTGACAAGCTAATCTTAACTTAAATACCGTTATTGAACCTAAAAATTGTTTTGTTATCGGTTTAAAGCTATCGCTTCATTCGTGCTGTTTCTGAAAATTCTAGCAGGGCGGCGGAGGCTGAGAATCCCCATCCGTAGCCAAGCATCAATATCATGTCGCCCGTGGAAAACTTGTTTTCTGAAACTATTTTTTCAAGGATGAAGAGTAGGCTTGCTCCGGATAAGTTGCCGTATTCGTTGAGCACTTCGTGTGACTCCTTGAGTTTTTCGGGTTGAATTCGGTGGTGCTCAGCCATGAGGTTGAGTATTCTCTTGCTGCCGGTGTGGATCGCCCATTTTTTCGCATTTTTCATTATGTTTTCAGCGTTTTTTCCTAGCAGTTTCTCTATGGCTAGACTGGTGTATTCGACTCCGAGTCTTGGCAGTTTTTTGTCCAAGTGTGAGTAGAAGCCGAACTTGAAGGGTTCGTTTAGGGCTACGATTCTTGCGTAACCAGCCATGATATCGTTCTTTCTGAAGTTTGTGACACTTACAATTTTGTTGACGGATAGTCCATCGCCTTCTCTTGCCATAACGCAGCTGGCCACTCCGTCTCCGAAGAGGAAGTATTCCATGGTGGCGATCCATTTCCTAAGCTCCATCTTTTGCTTGCTCTTATTCTTTATCAATCTGATTTCACGGATTCCCATAACATCTTTCAAGCGTCGCAGTTGGTTGATGAGCCAGTAAGAGTTCACGCCTGAAGTGCAGAGCAGAACATGATCGTGGGGGTGCGTGGCAAGGTGGTCCTCAGCGAGTTCAAAGGCTTTCGTGAATGCTACGCATGCCATTCCTTGAACGTTTACGTGTTTGATGTAGGGGTTGAATCCAAGTTTGCGGATTAAAAGGTGGCTTAAGCCTGGGCACAGAAACGGGTTTGCGTCGTAGGCTGCGATAAAATAGCCTACGTCTTTGACGGATAAGTCAGCTTTTTCTAAAGTGTCTTGGCAAACTTCTAAACAGATGTCGACGAGTTCTTTCGCACTCATGATTGTCTCTTTGTTAGAAGACGAAGGAATAGAGCTAACGAGGTGTCTTTTTGACACCCCCAAGTTGAGTACGTTCTTTTTGACCCCATCGGGGAGCCTGCATGGGAAAGCTTCTATTAGTTCTTCTGTTGAATACTCGTTCTTAGGCACGGCTTTTGATGATTGTAGAATTTGCATGTTAGTAGAAATCTAACAAGAAATTATAAAAAGATTCTTCTTAGGAGGGCTTGTTGATGTTTTGACAGCGAAAACGGCGAGCAATGTTAAGCGTAGGCGTAGCCCAGAGGAAAAGTACGGTAGGTACAAGTGGATCAGGATGCTTGTTCGTCGTAACAGTGAGGAAATACGAGAGATCAAGCGCATGTTAAGAGGCCTCAGTCGTGGTCTCAGTCACTTGATGGATTTTGATTCTGAGTATCTGGTTAACATGGTTTGTCGTGACAGTCGAGACCGGGCGATATTGGATGTGTTGCGTGCAGCTGGATCCGCTGGTTTGTCTCCTAAACAGATTCACGCTAAGGTACGCCGTTACGGTTTGAAGTATCATCATGTTACTCGCAGGATCAAGCGCATGAACAAGCGGATGCAGAATGAGATTGGTGAGCCCCTAGCCGATAAAGTTGGTAGAAACTGGGCTTTGAGTCATTTTATGCTTCGCAATTGGACTGCTAAGATGAACGAGGTTGAAACTGAAATGTAGATGTTGGGCTTTAGCAAGTTTTGGTTATGAAAAATGTGGCGAAACAGAAGGTGAGATTAGTTGGTTAAGAAAATAAAAGCGCGCGAAAGAGTTTTAGAGACATAATAATAGGAAATGTTACTTTTGCTTGTGACATTGGTGTAACATTTTTATTCTAGATTGGATTAGACCAAAGATTCTTCCACAAGTTATAAAAACTGATTCTGCAGATAGAAGAAGCGATGGGGCATGTTGAGGAATTTCGGCTTAAAAGCAATCTTACTCGTTGTGATGGTGGCGCTGTGCTTGGGTGTGCCAATTGTCAATGCGGAAGGCGCTGTGTTGAACTGGACAAGCCCAACAACAGAACATCTCATGTCTGTGTTCATGGTTAGCGCTGATGACGGATGGGCAGTAGGCTTTGATGGAACGATAATTCGGTGGACTGGAACTGAGTGGATACCGGAATTTCCCACAATCGTACTCATGCCACTCTTGATAAGCCTGACATTAGTCGTGGTCATCGTGGCAAAAATAGCTTCAAAGAAGCATAGAAAACCGTTGTTGCCAAGCAAAACCCTACTATAGCGCTACAGCAGTCTCTCTATCTTCTCCTTTTTTTCAGAAGCCTATGATGTGTGCGAATATGTTACCATCCTCTTTCGTGTGCACGTGGTTTTTTGCAAATCAGAGGCTTACATAATAGCAAATCTTTTATGTTGTATCTTATGCGCGCGCTTTGTGGTAGCTGGGGAGAGCAGCGGGCTTTGGTTAACCTGTTAGTTTTGTGGTTTGAATTTGTTTTTTAAACAATTGTCACACGCTATAATTAACAAAATGTCTTTGTTGATTTCAAAGCTGTCTCCGAGACAGAAGGAAAACTACGAGAAATACCGCTGCCGAAGGAATTGTAAGCCAAAAACCAGCTTCAAAACTTTTATAATTCGCGGATCCTAGCGCATAGCTCACAAACCACATACAAAAAAGTGTGAGAATGCTAAAAACAATTGATGAAAAGAGTAGGTGAGACTTAAACTTGAAAATCGACAGTAGAGCGCATGAAACTGTAAGGAGCTGAAGTGTTAACATAAAGATTAGAGCTGGTGCAATCGTTTCTTCTCGTCGCCAATAATCAGCGAACCACCATTCTTCCCTCCGCCAACCGCTAAACATTAACCCATACATCTCAGTTTTCTTAAAAGACCAGAAGGATTCAGGTCCAGGAACAGGAACAGGAAAATCCTCAATCCATAATGCTTGGAGAAAAGGGAGAAAGATCGAAGCTATAAAAATTGAACATGCAATGGCAATAAGAAACTGAAAAATAATCTTTGTTTCCAATACAACCCTCTGAGAATAGTGAAGATCAACAATCTTATAAATCTAAAGTCTTGAATGGGTCAATTTAGCGTTTTCCACCTTAGCTGTATTAAGTGTCTAACCTACAAGGAGCCAGCTAGCGCGCACATGAAATCTAAGGAAAAAAGCTGAAGCAGAAGTAACAAACTAATATCGCAAATCTTTTATCTTGGCTCTTGTGTATTACTAAATCATCTTTGGCAGTCAGAGAAAACAGTGGCCAGTCTCTCCGGCTGTCTTGAGGCTTGCTGTTTTCTTCGGCTGTCTAAATCGTTTGGGTCTGGCCCTGTTTGCCTTGGGAAGAGACTGATGAGTATATTCGTAGTGGGCATCGTAGCAGTGATGATTTTGAGGAGGGCTCTTTTCGCACTATTACGATTGATGCTGACAGGGGCATTAAGGCTGTTATAGGTAAACCTGTAGGTAAAGGCACAACTGAAGTGCAGAGTTATCTTTTTGCGAAGGATAAGGATTGGACTTTGGAGAAGGCTAAGGTTTGGTTTGAGGAGTATCGTGAATCTAAGGTTAAGGAGCATGTTTCTGCGATTTTGCCTTTCAAGGTTTTGGAGGAGATTGTTGACAAGCCTTTGTGGATTCACGGTATAGTTGTGACTGTTTGTTTGTCGGCTCTCGAAGTGGCCACATGGCCTTTGTCGGCAAATGAGTAGTGAAATCTTCTCTGCTATATCGGGCCTGATAGGAACGATCTCAGGAGTATTGATCAGCCAACATGCCTAAGAAATATTATTGGAACCGGGCGGAAGAGGCTAAACTGATTAAGCTGTGGAAGAAAGGCATAGCTAATTTTGAAGTCTTGACGAAGGAGCTGGATCGCACACCAGGGGCTGTAGCCGAAAAAGTTGAGCGTTTGTCGTTGTCTCCGCAGCGGCAGACGACGACAAGTGTTCATCTGAGTGAAGATCTATTGACACATGAGCAAGCGTTGAAAATCTTGTGTAGTGTACTACACACTCTTGGGCAGTCTGATTTAGTTAAATTGGAGTTGCAGCGTCTGCGCATTGTTGTGGATGTTATTCACTCGTATGATTCTGTTTTAGAAAAATGTGGGGTGGGAATTGTTGTCTTAGATTTCTACGCTTGGTTTCGCCTCTGAACCGAATTTCTTGACAACCCAGTCGCGTACCTTGCGCATGTCGTTCTTGAGTCTTTCGATTCCTTCCGTAGTCATCATGCACTTGGATGGGTCTGGTTTTTCAGCTGGGGTGCAGTACAGGTCCATGATGTCGCCTTTGGTCTTTTCTATGGAGTGGATGTTCACTTTTAGTCCCGGATAAACCTCCCACGGGTTAATCTTGATCAGTCTTGTAGGCACCGTCGTGCAGCAGCCCTCAACTCTCACGTAGGCTATTATGAACGGCAGAGTCTTCAGGAAAGGCGTTGCGGAAAACGCCATCACAGAAAACGTGTGCACTTCGCCCCGTAACGGGAGCTCAACCCACTCCGTCTCCTCCACGCGGCATCCAGGGTTCCAGCAGTGCGCTCTCGGCGGACAGAATGTTAAGCCACATTTTGGACATTTTGTTCCATAGAGTTTCTTTTCCAGCAGGCCTTTGAAGAACTTCGATATCATTCCATAGCTGTGGTGATACACTGATGCGTGAGGTCTCTGAATCACCAGATAGTTCGTGGATGACAGCTGATCAAGCCTGTGGCCTCTTGGTCCTTCAACCCATCTCCATCCAACTGTCGACCAGTTGCCCTGTCTAGCCCACTCATCCCATTTCTTGTTGTACTCCAGTGCTTCTACAATTTTCTTGGGTCTATACGTCATTTTCATCAACCTCTCTCAAATATCATTACACCTGATTGGCAACCTGTTCCTCCATGTCCCTGAAGCAGTGCCCTTTGTGCTCCACTTAATGCTCTAGCGTTTGTCTTCCACTTGTTCGCCGTCTGTTCAGTTAGCTGCCAGCAAATCTGCGCTGCCTGTGCAATAGATGTTGCCCCAACCGGGTGTCCCGCTGCAGTGTGCGCTCCGCTTATCTGACACGGAAGTCCACCACCCCATTCCGTGAGGCCTTCCCTTACGAGTTTTTTGCCATCACCGAGTTTGCAGAATCTCAGATCTTCGTACATAGCAAGCTCAACGCCATCATAAGGGTTGAATAGCTCGGCAAAGTCAAGCTGTCTAACCGGATCGTCTATCCCGGCCATCTTGTAGGCCATGTCTCCAGAAGTGCGCATGGATCCGAAATTAGCCATCTCCGGATAGGGTGCAGCAGTCTTCGTTGAAACATCTGGATAAAGCGCCTCGTCTTCTGGATAGAGACCCTTATACATGGGGTTGTCCACACGGTCTCCAGGCCGCATTGTGTCTGTACCTAAACCAACACCAGTAATCCAAACCGGCGAGTCTGTGAACTTCTTAGCTGTTTCTTCGCTCGCCAAAAGCATGCACGCGCCTCCATCGCTTATCATCGCACAATTAAGCGCACGATAGGGCCAAGAAATAAGCCTCGACTTGAACACGTCTTCGACTGTTATGAAGGTTGTTCCATGTTGACTACGCCATTGGGCGTAAGGATTGAAAGTTGCGTTGTTGTGGTTTTTCACGGCGATCTTAGCCATGTCCTCTTCCGTTTCGCCATACAAGTGCATGTGCCTGGTCTCTAACACAGCGTAGTATCCTGTGTAGTAGCCTCCAACTGGAAAGTCCCAGTCCGTGTCGGAAGCAGAAGCAATCATCTCGTTCACCTTAGGCGTGTCCATTTCACTCATTTTTTCCCAGCCGACAACAAGCACGTT